>JAABUN010000551.1_pt1 | contig 95923 bp, 28 predicted proteins | sample 5559311 | NCBI WGS metagenome assembly JAABUN01 (sample SAMN10711877, study PRJNA513370) | rock metagenome | isolation source: Antarctica rocks | place: Antarctica: Victoria Land, Siegfried Peak sud | reverse complement strand
AAGACTTAGGGTCGGCGTAGTTCTCCTTCTACGGTTTCTTTAAGATTACTATATTAGCCTCCTTAAATTTCCGGGGGTAGTATCTAATCTCGAAGCACCCCTAGAAGAGATAGCGGATCTCCTCCTCCAGTTTACTATATACGGCCCGTAGGAACCTATTTAGAATCCCGTTTATCCCGGGAGCCTTATCCTGCGATGGTCTCTTTATAGAGCTATAGACTTCCGCCTCCGTTAGATCCCCTCCCCCTAGCATTAGGCTTGAGTATTCTACCTCGGTAATATCTTCTAAATCTGCCCCTAAAGGGGCTGGGAAATAGGTTTCCTAAAGGCGCTCTACCTTCTCCTCGAAGGTAGCCGCTAACGTCCCGTCTTATCTACTTAGGGAGGGGAACTTAGGTAGGGCTCTTAGCGATATACTCTTATTCTTCCCCCACCGGGCTAGTACTTATACCCCCCGAGGGTCTTCTAAGGCCTGGTGTATAGCCCCCCGGAAGTAGAGGGTTTTCTCTCTTCGGATTATAGCTACCTTCGCCCTTTCCGCTTTTCTTAGAGTCTCTCTCGTCTCCGTATTACGGTACCGGTAGTAGGCCTTTAGTTCCCGTTTAGCCCTTTACGTTATATCCCTATAGGCCGAGTTCTAGAAGGACCTTGCCTTACTAGACGGCTTCGCCCACGGAATATATTCCTATATAATAGCCTGGAACCTATCTAGTATCTACTCTAGGTACTCGTCCGCCTTACTAGCGGATCTAATCTAGGGGAGCCCTAGAGAAAGTCTAAGCTACTAGGCCCTGTTCCTTACGTTCGCGGCGACCCCCTCGTCTTCAAGTATCTTCTACGCCCTCCTCTAGACTAGGGTTTAGCTCTCCCAGCTCTATTCGAATTCCGTGTATACCGGGAGGTGGTCAGATCTATACTAGAGGTCCGCCCTCGGGCCGCAGTTTTAGAGTACGTTAGTAGCACCCTTAGTAGTAAAGACTAGGTCGATCGCCGACTTTAGACCTCTCCCCCGCTATATTACCGCACCCTCCGGTAGGGCGACTTCTATACTATATTTGCCCGTTTCGCCTAGTAATACGTCTGCTATAGCGTAGTATGTACTTCTCCCTTTATTATTCCACCGGGGATAGTGGAGATTAAAGTCCCCGAGGAGGATATATTCCCCTAGCCTTTTTAAGACCTCCGCTATTAGGGGGATTATTATTAGGCCGTCCTTTAACTTATACGTTGTCGGAGAGGGACTATAGATATTATATATCCAGATATCATCCGCTTATATTCCCTATTACCCTTTCCTAAGGCTGACTTTCAGCGAGTAGTAGTCGCCGCTCGAGAAGTCCGCCTCCTAGCTCTCTATATCAACTCTTTTATTAATATAGAAGTATACCCGAGTGTCCTCCTTAGCTCTATAAACTAGGTGGAACCTATTATAAGATAGGTCGTACGTCGACTTAGTCCTCGGGTTAGTCTATAGCTCCTGTATTACTAAGACATCCATTTACTAGACTTCAGCATCTTCTAGGAGTAGTGTTTACACGCTATCCTTTTCTTTTCGTACGTTATACTGCAGGATCTTGAGCGATTATCCTACTATATAGTCGGTATAAGGCTAGAGTCTACTACTATTTAGTCGTCTATAGCCTAAGCGCCCCTTAGGGTAACCTCGACCCTAGGTACCTCCTAGGGTAGTAGGAGGACCTGCTATCCTAACTCCTTCCGGGCTATTTAGGCTATCGTAGTTGGCCGCCCTCTTTATCGGGGAGGGGCTAGGTCTAGTAGTTCCCTTTCCGCCTATACCGGTGACTTCCTCTTTCTTGATATACCCTGGACTACCCTGAAACTATCTGCGTCTGTCCCCTCTTCACTGCGGGTATTAGTTCCCCGCAAGCCCTGTATATTATAGAACGCCGGCCTAGTCCGGCGTCTTTATACTACTCTCTAGTACTCCCTTCGCCTGACTGGGCAGTCCTTACTCCAGGCCTTATAGCCTCCTCTATAAGTAACGTATATCGTCACTCCTTCGCTTATAACGTGGTCCGCTAAGCTATAGCTGCCTGTATAATAGCCGTACCTCTTCTCCCTTTAATACTCTCGCGTAAAGTGTCTGTATCTATAGCAGTTAAAGTATTATCTTATCTCTGCTCCTTGCTCCTATCTCTTATAGACTAAGAGGCTGCTACCGAGAGCTATCCCTCCTCGTACCAGGCGGTTGACCGCCTCCGGCGTCGATACCCTAATAATTAGGGTTGAGTACAGCTTCTTACTCCCGTCTCGCCTTGGTTTCCCCGCATGCCTCGCCCACCCGAAGCTGGTAAAGTTAGTATTCGGGTGGGTGACGGCGTTATCTTCCCTGATTCTCGCTAGTCCCTTCTCTTTTTCCTCGTCATTAAGGAGGTTTAAGCACGCCCCTTCAGCCGCCACATAGAAGGCCTTCCTTAGTACCTTCGCTGATGGATGGGCTACGCTCGCCCATTCTTGCATCTTCTCAAGGGCCTCCCGCCCTTTAACCGTTGCTGTCTGCAGTACCACGTCCTTTATACCCCTAGTATAGGCACCGACAATGTTCTTTGTAGCTGTATTTGCTAGGTTGATAAAGCTCTTCACGAGCTCCTCCTTCTCTATCTGGCTTACTTTCCTGTAGCCTTCCTCGTCCTTAAACCTCACTATTACCTCCCTTATCTTCCGGTTATCTAATTGCTTGAGTGGCTAGGCACCTAAGGCCCCCCCAAGGCCTTGTCCTACCCTCGGGCCTTAGCCCTGCTAGGGCCTAGGTCCCATGTTGGCCCCAATAACCTGGGCCTATAATCCCCTACTACCCCCTACCGGCGCGTTTCCGTCCCTCCCCAGTCTTTCTAGACGCGTTTCTAGCTCGGTAATACGTGCCTCTGCATCTTTAAAACCTCCTATAGCGGTATAGAGGGCGACCTAGGTGACGCCCCATGTCGCCTCTATTATTTCCCTGAACCGAAGACTCTGGATTACTTGGATTATGTCCCTTGCCTTTGCGATAGACACCGTAACTTTTTAGCCTTCTTAGTCCTATCTCCCTTACTCTTTCACCCCGATCTCCGGGGACTTTAGTAGTATTAGGGGTCCTGTTATCTATTAGATATTAGTATCAGCCCTATATGCTTGGCATGGACTATAAATAGCCAACGTGTCTATAGCTAAATAATTAACCGTTTTATTATCAATTATTTAATAGGTTATAAGCCCGGCTAAGCGCTATCGTACCTAGGAACGGTTCCTTTATAAGGGATATCGTCCTTACGTCGTACTAACAGCCGCCTAAGTCGCATGCGTTACAGCCCTAGAAGTATCATCCCTAGGACTATTCATTAACATCGATATAGTAATCTCGCGTCTTCGATAGCACCTCCCTCCTACGAAATACCATCGACCAAGACGCCGCAGAGCTATACAGCTAGAACGGGACAGTTCAGGGGTGCCTTATTAGCTAGGAGTAGGAATAGGAACAAGCGGAAGCGCACCGGAGCCCTCTTAACAGGGTATCCTATATATCGGAGGAAGGAAACAAGGGCCACGACACTCCAATAAAGAGAAGGAAATAGGAGTAACGACACCTCACATTATAAGGGAAGGAAATAAGGGTAACGATACCTTATATTAATACCGTCTATAGCACTCTTCCCGATTTCCCTCTACGCTAGAACGAGCGAATCAAGCGGAGGTTTACGGGTTTAATGAGGCTTTAAAGCAGGATAAGGAACATGGTTTAAGGGGAGCTACGCCGTTAGTAGGGTAGCTACACCAAAGGAGCTACAAGGAGCTGTATACACGCCTTCAGGGGAGCATAAGGTCTTTCCACTAAAGGGGAGTATTAGATATTAGTATCAGCCCTATATGCTTGGCATGGACTACAAATAGCTAACGTGTCTATAGCTAAATAATTAACCGTTTCATTATCAATCATTCAATATTATCGCGGCCCTAAGAGTCTCTCCTACCCCTTCCCCTTTAACGCTACCTCTACCCTCTCCCCCCCTACCCTCTCCTCTCTTATTACCTTCTTGTGAGTTCGCTTGTAACGCCTGGTGCGTTGCTTGCAGTCTTTACGCGTACGCTTGTTCGCCCGTCGTCGCCGCTATCTTTTATTAATAAGTAATTCTTATACTCTTTTATAGTAAATAAGTTATAGGATATTAATAAGCTAATATATAATAGTAATATAATTAAATCTATATTAATAATTTATAGCCTTTAATAAGAGTAAGAAGAAGTTTACTTTAATAGTTAAATTATAGTTCTTTATCTTAAAGTAAAGTAGCTTAATACTTTTACTCTAAGTATTTAATATAAGGTTATCTTATATAATAGTATTAGAAAGATAATATATTAGCTTATTTATATTTAATATAAATAGCTAAGGATATACTTTTATACCTAATATTATTTATAAGTATTAAATAAGTTTTTAGTCTTACTTAAAGAGTTTATATATAAGATTATATATAGTTAGAACCTAAGTTTATAAAATAAGTAATATTTCTTAAGTATTATAATTATATTATAGATTTAAATCTAAAGGAAGCTCTTATTAAGTTATAAGATATTCTTTAAAGATATATAAGCTAAGAAATAACTTATATAATTATAAATTTAAGTAAGTAGTATAATTATAAATATTAAAGTATATAAAGGAAGGTAATATAAAAAGGTAATATAATTATCTCCTAGCTATTCCCCCTACTTTTAAAATTATATAGTACCTTCTTACCTATTTAGTTAAATAATAAAATACTTAGATTATTTATAATTAATTTTATAAGTATTAAATCCTTTTATTAAATTATAACCTAAATATTAAGTAAATTTATATTTAAGTAAAAATTAGTAAAAATTATATAATAAATAGTAATATAGTTTAATAATATACTTACTAGTAAGGAAAGAGGTTATAAAGGCTTTAATATACTCTTATAAAGTGTTTAAAGTATTATATTAAATATAATAATTTATATAATTTTCCCGCCTAATATTACTTAAGATTTCACGTATTAAATAATTAAAGGATACCTTAGGAATTAATAAGAAGGTAGCTATTTAATATTTTTTAATAAGCCTAAGAGCTATAATTCTAGGCTTAACCTTATATAGGTATTTAGGGGTACTATCCTTCTAATATAATATTAGTAAGTACTACCTTATATATTACTTAAATATATTACCTTTAAAGTTATAAGTTTTAATTTATTATTATATTTATTATAACCTCTATTACCTTGATATCCCCTACTACCTTTACGTCCCCTATATATTATAAGTTTTATAAGTCCCTTATACTTTAAAGTCTTCTTTACTTTTTATTTATTAGTATTTAAAATAAGAAATATATTGTTATATTATATTACTAGTATTCTTAATACGCGCTATTATTAATAATCTCGAAGCTAGATTAGATCCTAATTATAATAGTTTAAATAAATTATTTAAAAGAATTTACTTAAGTAATTATAATGATAAAGGATAAAGGAATAAAAGTAAGGTTTAAGAAGTAAGATAAGGTTAAAATATTATAAGGTAGAAGGTTCCGCGTAACCCTTACTAATATTTTAAATTATTTAATTAAAAGTTTCTTTCTCTTAACTTTAACTAACTTAACTACCTACTCTAATATATTATATTACGGCTATAATCTTATTATTTAATAAGTATTTAATATTATATTATATTACCTTAATATATTATTATATAAAAGAAGCTAATATAAAACTTTAATCCTCTTAACTCTAACTAACTTAACTACTTACTCTAATATATTATATTAAGGTTATAATCTTATTATTTAATAAGTATCTAATACTATACTATATTACCTTAATATATTATTATATAAATAAAGCTAATATAAGACTTTAGTTATATTAGGTTTATATAATATTAATCCTAAGTTAATTACTAGTAAAGAGAGAGTAAAGGATTAGGATATAGATTATAAAATATTATATATAAAAGATTAAAATAATTATATAATAGTATTAAAGAGAATAAAGACTCTTAAAGAGTCTAAAGTTTAAAAAGTAATAAGTAAAGATAATTAAGCGGAACTTAAGTAATAACTTAAAGAGGAGGTTAAGGATAATTAAAAGGAGAAGGGAATATATAATAATATAATTAAGTGATATAAATATATCTTAAATAACTAATATTATATAGCTAAGTACTTTAAGGCTTAATTATAAGTTAAAATAAATAAACAGGCTATTAATAAGGCTACTAAAGCTATTAAACTTAATAAACTTATTAATAAGGTAGAGAATAATAATATTATACGTATTACCTTTATTATAATAAGTTTAAACTTTTCCTTAACCCTATATTTTAATTAATCTAAGTTTTAGGTTACTTCTAATAACTTTAAGCTTAATTTTAATAAGATATTTATTAAATATAACCTTCTAATCTTAGAAATTATTAAATAATAATTTTTATATTATAGAGGATTATAGGAAATATAAGAGGTAGATAATTTAGAACTTATATATATATTTTCTAAATTTATTAAAGATTATACTAGTATTATAAATATTAAAGATTAGGTTATATTAAATCTTATATAGTTTAAGGAAGATAAGGTAACTAATAACTAGAAGTTAATAAGTTAAGATAGGAAACTTCTTATACTATAGATAATAATAAAGATAAAGAAGGGGATAATTATAAGGTAATAGTTACTAGTAAAAGTAATAATAAAGAGGATAATAAAGAGTATAAGATTATAGAGATCTTAAAATAGATATTCTAGCTACTTAATAGAAATTATTTAATAAGTATATTACCTTTATATAGGCCTAGCTTTTCTTTAAGATAATTATTTAATAGGCCTCTTATTATTCCTCTTATTAAAGCTACTTTTAATCCTTTACTATATTATTAATTAATTGATTAATTATATATACGCCTATTCTAGTATTATTTATACTAATAAGGGTGGTCTCTTACGCTTAGGGACCCCTCTAGTAGTAGGAAAGGTAGCGGAGCTACTATTAAAGATTAAGATATTATTAATATCTTAAAACTCCTTAATATCTCTTATTAAGTTCTATTAATAAGCCTTTTATTAGGTACTTATTATTACTTAATCCTAACTTATAACCTTAAACTCTTATAAGGCTTATTCCTCCTTCTCTTATATTAAGATAAAGACCTAATATCTAGCTTTATTATACCTCCCCCTTAATTAATATTAAATCCTCTTATTTCTTATTATTATACTTATATAAGTATTATAAAGTACTTAATATTGTAATATTGTAATATTAAATTATATTATATTTAAGTTAAGAGAGTTACTACCTTTACCTTTAATATTAATATTAATATTACCTTATATATATTAAGGATTAACCTTAAATATTTATTTTATATTATCTTAATAATATATATATATAAATTTTTATAATATTAGCTATTTCCCTTAAGTAATATTATATTAAAGTTATAAATATAAGTATTAGTTAAATTATTATATTATAAACTATCTTATACCTTATAAAGGTTATATCTTAAGTTAAGCCTATTAAGTACTTAAGTACTTAAGATTAGGTAATAGCCCTTATCTTAATTTAAGTAATATATAAGCCTTAATAAAGTTTTAAGTTAATATTTAATCTTAAAACTTATATACTTATACTTAAGGTAACTTCTATATTATTAAATTAAACTATTTTTAATATATTAAATTTCTTTAATATTCTTAAGAGATAGATTAATTTATATTTTTATAATATAAATATTACGCTATAAGTCTTTACCTATTTCTAATAAATCTAGTAGGCCTTTTTAAGTTAATAGTAGTTCCCTTTAATAGACTTATTATAAGCTAAGAGGTAAATATTATTAATAAAGCCTCCTACTTATATAAGGAATTTAGTCTTTACGTATTCCTTAACTAATAGTCTATTAAAGAATAAGAAAAGGATTAGTAAGATTAGGGAGCCTTAAGGAATCCCTATCCTAACTTCTTTTATCTAGCTAGTTCTTATCCCTTAGAGAATTAAAAGGAGATTCTAATAGTATAATTATAATATATATAATTTAATAGTATACTAATACCCTTAATTAAAAATATATCTTTAAAATCCTTAAACTTAATATTTAAATCTTTAAATTTAACCCTTAAATAGGTTATAATAAATATAATATTTTTAAGTTACTCTCTTACTTCCTTATTAAGGTTAATATATTAAGGTTAATATTATTTAATTTAATAAGGAATTATTAATTTTATATAAGCTTATCTACTTAAGGATTTTATTCCTTTAATTATAAATAGCTTAAGTAAAAGTTATAATTAAGGTTTATAATAATATAAAAGGTACCTTAATATAATTATATAACTTTATTTAAGTTTATAAGTTTAACGTAATTAATATAAGCGCTAAGTAAGAGTATTAAGTTTCTTACTTTATTATATAATATATTATTAGAGGTTAGGTCTATTTACTATTCTTACTCCTTTATTAAGTATATATTAATATAATTAATATTTATATTAAAGTTAATAAGTATAATAAATTCCTTTTATAAGTATTTAAACTTTACTTATATAATAATAATAAGTTACCTTATCTACTTTTTCCCTTATACTATTATAATAGATATAATAATAGTATTTCAAGGTTTTTTTAAATTTAATACCTTACTTATTAGCTTATAGCTAATAATACTTACTATTATTATAATAATATTAAGGTAATTCCTTATAATATATCCTTTCTTATAATAATAATAATAATTTATATCTAGTTTTCTTAAGTTTAATTTCTTTCCTTATCCTTATTATTATAATATTTAGGAGCTATAATCTTCTTACTTCTTATAAGTTTTCCTATCTTTATACTTATAAAAGTTACCTTTACCTTAATATAATAATAAGAAGGATTTAAATTACCCCCTTCTTATTCTTAAGTCCTTAGACTTATCCTTTAATTATAATACTTAAGGTTTTAAGTAAGTTACTAGTATAATAAGGGTATCTTATATCTTTAAGATATTAAGTTATATAATAAGTTAATTATAAAGGTCCTTATATAATTTATTTAAGAGGTTATTATAATATATATACTTTATTAGTAGCTCTCATTATTATTTTATACTTAATAAATAATTTATAAAGTTTATAATCTTTTAACTAGCTATTTACTTAACTTTTATATAATACTTATTAGTTATTAAATACTTATTTTATAAATCCTTAATTTAATCTAAGAGGAATTAATTAAAGTCTTCTTAAGTTTATTTATCTTTAAATATTTCCTTAATATATTTATATTAAATAAAATTAAGGTCCGCGTTAATAATAAGAAGTTAATTAATTAATTAATTGATTTATATACCTATTCTAGCATCTATTCGTGCTAATTAGGGAGGTCTATACTTTATATAATAGCGAGTATAACTAGCTATACTACGTCGCTATCGTCGTAGAAGAAACCTTGGAGCTACTAACTCCTAGACGAAAACTCCTACTTATTAATACTATTTTATCTTTATATTCTTCACCTAGCCCTTTTTAAGTACTTAGGTTATTCGATACTACTAGGATCTCTTATCTATAACGTTGCTCTTTAATTAATATTTATATACCTGTAACTATTTATTTAATACGGTAGATTAACTAATATCTCTCTTAAACCTATCTTCCTCTACGTCTTTCTTCTTATATATATACTACTACTGGCTGCTATTAATAATATATACTATACGTGTATTCCCCGTATCCCCTTCTCTTTCTCTTATAAGTGGCCGGAGCTATTAGCCGAGGCCTTCTATAATATTATAATTCAACTAATAATAAATCGACGCTGATTTAGTAGGACCGGTTAGAAAATTAAGTGTCTTATCGGAGGGTAGATAATCGACTAGACCTAGGTGTAGGTTAGCGGTATAAAACGGCATGAGGACACGGCTACCGTCTAGAATATTGGATTTTTTCGGGTGTACCGGCGGGGCCATATAGGTGATGGCGATGCTCCTTACTAGCGGGGCGTTATACCGACTATTACTCGATGCCGTAGTTATATCGATATAGATTATAGGTAGATGTCGTGTATGCCTATTCGTAGGCTATAGGCTATATTTATCGTGAGAGCGCGTTTAGACCTGGATTAACGCTATATATTTAACCCTGTATATACGTTACTAACGCGTCCGTAGTCGCGTTAGTTTAAGATCGATTAGCTCTCCTATATTAAGATAGAAGGTTCGTAGCTAGTACTATATACAGGTTAATCTCGTTGCTAGCTAATAATAAGAAGTATATATTAAATCTTTAACTATTTATTTAAGAAATATAATATACTTACCTTTATTATATTATTAATATTATTAAATTACTCTTAATATTCGCGTATAATCTTATTATAATATAATTATAATATTACTAGTCTTATAATATAAGATCTTATTTATAATTATTTAAGTTTAAGATCCTTTATATAAGAGAGGTAGTAATAATATTATATAATTACTCTTATAATATTATAATTTATTACTATATCTCTTAAATTTATTATTTCTTTATAACTTATCCTTTTAACTCTTTAATTTTCTTTTATAAAGCCGCTCGCGTCTTAAGTAATATAAGCGTAAGAGGGGTAATATCTTAATAATCTAGCTTTAAATATCTTAAAGATTCTCATTATATTAACCTATTTACTATCTTTATACTTTCTCTTATAATTTAGTCTTTTATAATAAAGTAGGTTATAATTAACCCTTTATTCCATCTTTTATATATTAATTATAATATACCTTTACCGCGTATTATTATTATTAATAACTAGGCTATTACCCCTAAATAGGTTTTAAGTAATTAGAATATAAGAGTAATATATAATAATATAATTATTAAGTAGCTTAGGCGTAATATATATTAAAGGTCTTTATATATTAAGTACTAAGATTAATTATTTAGGATCCCCTTTATAAGAACCCTCTCCTTTATATACTCTAGGAAAAGGGGTAGCGTAATACTATTATACTAGGAGGACGCTTAGGCGCTACGTTAATAGATAATATATCCTTCTAGCTAGTCCTTATACTTATCTTTAATACCTTTATTAACTTTAATAATAAAATTACCCTCTAAAGGAGTTCTATCTACTCTAATTAAAGTTTTATAAGTTAGAATTATTTTAAGTAGCTTATCTTTATTAGCTAGTAAGTTATTATATAAATTCCTCTTAACTTAATTAATATCTCCTTAAAATTATAAGTTCTAACCTCCTTAATTAGGTCTAGCCTTAACTCTTATAACTTTAAGTAATAGAGAAGGATATATTTTTCTTATTATAAAGTTAAGTTACTAGTAAGCTCTTTAACTTTCTTAAGTCCTAATGATAATTAGTATAATTACTTAAGAGGGGGCCCTTTATTATTAGGGCTTAACTTTCCTTTAAGATAATTATTTAATAGGCCTCTTATTACTCCTCTTATTAAAGTTACTTCTAGTCTTTTACCTTTATTAAGATATTATTAATATTTTAAAACTCTTTAATATTTTTTATTAGGTTATATTAATAGGCCTTTTATTAGGTACCTATTATTACTTAATCCTAGCTTATAACCTTTAATTCTTATAAGGCTTACTTATAAAGTACTTAATATTTTATTACTAGATTATTAAGTTATATCTAGATTAGGGGAGTTACTACCTCTACCTCTAATATTAGTATTAATATTACCTTATACGCGCTAAGAATTAACCTTAAGTAATTATTTTATATTACCTTAAGTATACGCGTATAAGTTTCTATAATACTAACTATTCCCCTTAGGTAATATTATATTATAGCTATAAATATAAGTATTAGTTAAACTACTAGATTATAAATTATCTTATACCTCGCCTAATTATAATACTTATTATAATAGTTATAATAATTATACCTATTATAAAAATTTACCCCTAATTAAAGCTATTTATAAATAAAGAATATAAATAAGTAATAGTTAAAGTTTAAAGCTTAAAGAGATTAATTATTTATTTATTTATATACCTATTCTAGTATTATTTATATTAATAAGGGTAGTCTTTTCTACTTAAGTACCCTTCTCTAATAGGATATAATAGCTTTAACTATTATATCTTATTAAGGAGGGGTATAAGAGAAACCTTTTATAGCTAAAAACTCCTACTTATTATCTCCCTTTATTATAATATTTTACTTCTTAAGTAACTTAAGAAGTTCCTTTTATTAAGATTATATTATTTATTATACATAATTAATAATATTTATATAACTCTTTAATTACTTTCTTCCCTTTTTATTTAATCTCTAATACCTTTATTAATTTTAATAATAAGGCTATCTTTTAAGGAAATTTTATTTACTTTAATTAAAATTTTATAAGTTAAAATTATTTTAAGTAACTTATCTTTATTAATTAATAAATTATTACTTAAGTTCCCTTAAACTTAATTATTATCTTTTTAAAGTTATAAGTTTTAGCCTCCTTAATTAAAATTAATCTTAATTCTTATAATTTTAAGTAAAAGAGAAGGATATATTTTATATCTTATTTAATTTAATTATACTTATATTTAAAGTATTAAATCCCTAGGATATTAACTTTAAGTAAGAATATTTTAAAGTTATTCTTCTTATTATAAAATTAAATTACTAGTAAGCTCTTTACCTTCTTTAAGCCTTAATAATAATTAATATAATTATCTAAGAGGAGGAAGATAATTACTTAATAAGCCTCTTATTACTCCTTTTATTAAAGCTACTTTTAATCTTTCACCTTTATTAAAATATTATTAATATCTTAAAACTCCTTAATATCTCTTATTAAGTTATATTAATAAGCTCTTTATTAAGTACTTATTATTACTTAATCTTACTTTATTACCTTAAGCTCTTATAAGGCTTATTCCTCCTTCTCTTATATTAGGGTAAAAGCCTAATATTTAACTTTATTATACCTTCTCCTTAATCAATATTAAACCTTCTTATTCCTTATTATTATACTTATATAGATATTATAAAGTATTTAATATTTTAATATTAGGTTATTAAATTATACTTATATTAGGGGAGTTATTACTTTTACTTTTAATACTAATATTAATATTACCTTATATATATTAAGGATTAACTTTAAATAATTATTTTATATTACTTTAAATATATATATATAAGTTTTTAGGATATTAATTATTCCCCTTAAGTAATAATATATTAAAGTTATAGATATAAGTATTAATTTAATTATTATATTACAAATTATATTATACCTTATAAAGGTTATATCTTAAGTTAAGCTTATAACCCTTACTTTAATTTAAGTAATATATAAGCCCTAATAAAATTTTAAGTTAATATAAAGCCTTGAGATTTATATATTTATACTTAAAAAAACTTTTATATTATTAAATTATATTAATTTTACTATTTTTTTTATATTCTTAAAAAGTAGATTAACTTATATCTTTATAATATAAATATTATATAATAAGTCTTTACCTATTTTTAATAAACTTAATAGGCCTTATTAAGTTAATAATAATTTCCTAGATAAATATTATTAATAAAGCCTCTTACTTATATAAAGAGTTTAATTTTATATATTCCTTAATTAATAATTTTTTAAAGAATAAGAAGAGGATTAATAAGATTAAAGAGTTATAAGAGATTCTTATTCTTACTTCTTTTATTTAATTAATTTTTATCCTTATTATAATTAATATTATCCTTCCTTAAAAGAAGCTTATAACTTAGGTTATAATTATTATTAGGATTCCCTTTATTTTAAGGTTATAAAGTAACCTTTTATATAATATATTATTAAAGGCTCTTATAATATTTAATAATAATAAGCTTATAATATTCTTATTTCTTTAATTTTATATTATATAAATTAAGTTAATTAAAGTCTTAAAGATTATCTTCTTCCTTACTCTTATTTATTATTTTAAGAGAAGCTTATAATATTTTATTAAAATATTAAGGTACTTAAATATTATTTATTTTAAGGCCTTATTAAGTATATTTAATAATATTATTAACTAATATACTTTTAACTTTAAGTAATCTAATTTTTCTTAACTTCTTTAAGATAATTATATTTACTTTTTTAAATCTCTTTAATTAATAATTACCCTTTAAGTAAGCTTAAAAGAGCCTTATTATTACTTTAATTAAATTTTTATATAAAATATATAAGAACCTATTTAATATTCTTAAGGTCCTTAAGGCTTTATTTACGATAAAGTATTAAATTACCTCCTAAACTTCTTTAAGCTTCAAAGTAATATAAGAATTAATTAAAGTAAAATATATTATTCCCTTAATATCCTTAAGGTTAACTTTAAGGGGGGGGGAAGGGCTCTTTTAAATACCTTTACTTTCCTCTTAAAGTTAGTTACTTTCTTATCCTCCTTATCCTTAAGAGTTAAGAATTAAGGAAGTTCCTTAAAGATTATACTCTTTTTCTTACCTTATTATATTAGCTTTTAAATACTTATCTTCTTTTATAATATTATATAAATTACCTCTTAATAATTTAATATATACGTCTTTCTTAATATTAAGACCTTTTCCTTAATTACCTTATAAAGTCTCTTTTTTATAATAATTATTTAATAATATTTATAATTTCTTAAGGCTTCCTTAAAGGCCTTTATTACTTTAATATAATTTATTATTTAATATAACTTTAAGCCCTTAATAGGCCTAATATTAAGGATAATATTATTTATAATTTCTTAAAGTATTATAATTAATATATTTATATATATATTAATTTCTTTATATAATTTTAATAAGTATTAATTTAAGATTTTAATTAAGATAATTACTTATATATTAATATCTCCTTTTATCTCCTTAAAGTTTACTTTTTTTAAGCTTACTTCTTATAAGGCTTTAACTCCTCTTATACTTTAATATTATATTATACGCGCCTTTAATAAGGAATACTAGGTTAATTATATTTTATATTCCCTAGCTTTATTATATTATTAAGCCTTAAAGTATATTAAATTATATTTCTTATTACCTTATTACTTTTAATAGCTTATTTACTATTATATAATATATATACCTACCTAAATTATTTTATTATAAGTAATATAAATTAAAGCTATTAATTATTATATACTTCCTATCTTTACTAAGTACTCCTTTAAGGGCTAGGATAATAAATAGTTTATTATTAGAAGTTAAGCTTATTAGGGAAGGGTTATATATATTATAAATTTAAAGGGTTATCCCTTATAACTTAAGAGATCCTTTAATTCCTTTAACTTAACCTTAAGGGTTATAAATATATATTTATAATAAGTAAAGGTCTCCTTTATTATATTATACCTCTTAAGACTTTAAGTCTAATCTTTTATTAATATAAAAGTAGGTTCTTACTTTTAAGATATTATAATATATTAGGTAGAATCTACTTATATTATAATTATATAATATATTATTTATTAAGTTCCTAACTAGTTCTTATATAATAAGTATATTTATATTATAAACTTTATTACTTTTTAAAAGAGGTATTATTATTATATCCTTCTTTTTTATATATTATATTATAGGATTTTTAGTCCTCTTATATTATTTATTAAGTAAATAGGGGTTAATTCTTTACTTTTATATTTATATTTATATCCTAATTAAGGGCTAGGGTAAATTCTTCCCTTTACTATTATTATTAAGGTTATATTTAGAGGAATAGTTAATCTTATTCTAATTAAGATAAATTTATTAGCCTCTTAACCTTCCTTAATATTAATATATTATTTATCTTAAATATTATATTCTTAAATACCTTATATTTTATATTTTATATTATTATTTAAAGGCCCTTTATATCTTAATAGCCTCTTATTATAAATAATATAATTTATATTATCCTTCTCTTTAATATCTTAAAGTATTTCAACTTAACTTATAACTTAGCTTTTATCCTTTTTACTTCTTTCTACCTAATCTTATAATCTTTAAATTATATAGGGTAATTATTATTATAAATTATATATTTCTTCTTAATACTTAGGCCTTCCTTATTATTATTTATCTTATAACCCCTAATATACTTATTATATCTTATTAGCTTTATATACCTTATATTAATATACTTATACGCCTAGTAATTAAAGTATTACCTAAGTATTATATCCCTTTCTTATCTAATATAGAAGAGGAGTATACCCTTTATTATTATCCCCTTATTAATTAACTTATTTACTATCTTAGGATTAATAACCTTAATAATTAATAAGGAGAACTTCTTTTTTATATTAATTATACTTAAGTTATATATAAAGCTTAACTATTTAACCTTAATTATCTTTAATTAAGGATATAATCTTTTATTAGCTACTTTTAACCTATTTATTATTACGCCTTAATCTTTATTATTAACTATTATTATCTTAACCGCGTAAATTATTATCCTTAATATTTATTAAAGTATTTATACTAACTTATATACCTTGATAGCTTATTCCTTTACTCTTTCTAATTCTTCCCTTACCTTTATTATATTAGTATAAAGTATAATATCTCTTATCAGCCGGCGACGAGATCTACCTATACGTGGTACCGGCTACGAACCTTCTAGTATCTCGGTACTAGGAGAGCTGAGAGATCTTACGGTGTTTTAGAAGCACCGTCTAGGGTTACCCAGTTATTACGGAATCGACACGTAGGTAGAGTATAGTAATAACAGGAATAGGAACGCTAACGCGACAGAAAAACAGAGAAGATAGAAGGAGAACTTTTAGAAGATTACGGTAAAAGATATAACGCGATAGAATATATAGATATAGACGGAAAATATATACTATATAAATACCCTTCTACCTCTCCTTAATATAGCCTCCGCTTCCCTACGCGTGTTATAAACGCGATATACTAGTAATACTAGTAATACTAGTATAAGACGATAGGAATACTACCGATATAGAACCTCTATAATAGTACAGGATATATATAGTACTTCCATACCTATACCCGCCACAGGGCCTCTTACGAGGCCACGTCCTTATACTCTAGCCGATTCCGCGCCGCGCGGTCTAGGCAGCCTGAGTCTACCTACCTCAGGGCAGTTATAGTATATATAGACAACGACAGTATAATAAAAAGATAGTAATACTATAAAGCCAGCCCTTCCTTCCTCTTGACAATTAAGCGTAAACCAGACAGTATACTAGGTATATACTACCGCTATTACTACCGTACGGCGGCGAGGATACTCCAGCCCCCTCCCTAGGTAGTCCTTGCGGTACGGCTATAGGTAGTAGGTACCTAACCCGAAATAGGACGCAGGCATTAGACTCCTCACCTAATAGCTTATAAGCACGATAGGGCCGCCGGTCTCGCTAGCCGGTAGAGCCTATTACCTTCTACACGTACACACCTTAATAGTAGCGGCCGATACAACCGCGGTAAATATACCGGGTATCCGCTACCTTACTATAGTACGGCGGTAGGGATGCTTAGCCGCCGCCTCCTAGGTAGTCCCTACGGTATAGTAGCAGGTAGTAGAGGCCTAGCCCGTATAGTACGTGGATATTAGCCTTCCCACCTAATGGTCTATAAGCACGCTAGGGCCGCTGGCCTCCTTACCTAGCGGTGCCTAGCACCGATAGACTAGTAGGTAAGTACTAGTTCTATTACCTCCCTTTACGTATACACCCTTCCTATTACAGACGTTATAACCGGGACTATATAGAATTATCCGTTATAAGGATATATCCGTTACGCCGAACGGATCAGATTAAAAACAACGGCTAGAGGAGATAGTAAAGAGAAAAGGGCTAGGCCCTAGACAAGGAAAAGGAGTTTCACCTACAGACGAAACTTTGGTGCGATAGGTAGTAAACCCGACCCCTCTACTACCTCCCTAGCGGCAGGCCTACTAGGGGGGGGAGGGAAGGAGCTGTAAATGGTTGAGAGAACCGCAACTATTAGGTGGAGTTTTTGTCCCTGTAGTAGGGTTTCTCCCCGAATAACATGTACGCGATGCGTACCCCCGAATAGTCTACCCTTATTAGCTTTTAACTAGTATAGGAGTATAATTAATTAATTAATTAATTAATATCTCTTATCTTTATTTAATATATTATAATAATAGAGTTTATAATTTTACTTGTAACGCGGAATATTTATACTAGTTATATAAGAGTAACTCCTAATAATTATTTCCTCTTTATAATATTATTAATCTTTATTATAACTTACTTAGCTTTCCTAATATTCTTTACCTTTAATATATATTAGGTTTAAGGTACTTATAACCTTAATATAATATATTATATAACTTCTACCTAACTATTTAATCCTTTATATATTATTAATAATAATATTAGTATATTCTTTCTAGCTTTTATTATATTAGCGCGTCCCTTAATATTAAAATTAGTATAAGCGCGTAGCTAGCCTATTATACACTAATAAAACTTTTATAGTAACTTAGTTATATACTCCTATTTTATACCTTATACTATCTTAAAGAGGTTATATAACTCTTATTCCTTAATATTTATTAAACTATTTATTAAACCTATCTTCTCCCTCCTAACGCGACGTCGCGTTATATCTTCCTCCTTCTCTATTTATCCTATTACCCCCTTCCCTATTATATCCTCCTTACTAGGTACCTTATCCCTCCTCCTCCCTAATCTAACTCTCTCTTAACTTATACGCCTATTTACTTATACGGCCTACTATATTTACTATCTCCGTCGCTATCTAATAATTAATATAATTATTTTAAAAAAGGCCATTTATTATTAAGGCTTAATATTCCTTTAAGATAATTATTTGTTAAGTCTCTTATTATTCCTCTTATTAAAGTTACTTTTAATTTATTACCTTTATTAAGATATTATTAATTTCTTAAGTTATATTAATAAAACTTTTATTAAGTACTTATTACTACTTAATCTTAGTTTATAACCTTAAGTCCTTATAATTAATAAGGCTATTAAATATATTAATATTAGTAAAGATATTAAACTTAATAATTTAAATAAGGTTAATAGATATTATAAAATTAATAAGGCTATTAAATTTAATAATATTAATAAGGCTAATAAATTTAATTATATTAATAAGCTTATTAAACTTAGTAATATAAATAGGGTTATAATATTTAAAATTCTTAATAAGGCTATATTATTTTATAATCTTAATAAAGTAAATATATTTAATATTAATAAATAGGGTATTAGATATAATAATATTAATAAAGTTATAAAATCTAATAATTTAAATAATATAAGAAAATTTAATAATATTAATAAGGTTATAATATTTAATAATATTAATTAAGTAAATATATTTAATAATATTAATAAAGCTATTAAATATAATAATATTAATAAAGCTATTAAATATAATATTATTAATAAGGCTACTAGATTTATAAGTCTTAATAAGGTAAATAAAATTAATAGTATTAATAAAGCTACTAGATTCTAATAGTCTTAATAAAGATAGTAAATTTAATAATAATAACTTTAATCTTATTAATCCTCTTCTTATTCTTTAATAAATTATTAATTAAGGAATATATAAAGATTAAACTCCTTATATAAGTAAGAGGCTTTATTAATAATATTTACCTCTTAATTTATAATAAGTTTATCAAAGAGAATTATTATTAACTTAAAAAGGCCTATTAAATTTATTAAAAATAAGTAAAGACTTATAATATAATATTTTTATTATAAAAATATAAACTAATTTACTTCTTAAGAATATTAAAGAAGTTTAATATATTAAAAATAATTAAATTTAATAATTTAAAAGTTGCTTTAAGTATAAGTATATAAGTCTTAAAACTTTATCTTAACTTAAAATTTTATTAAGGCTTATATATTACTTAAATTAAGGTAAGGGTTATTATTTAATCTTAGGTATTTAAGTACCTAATAAGCTTAACTTAAAGTATAACCTTTATAAGGTATAAGATAATATATAATATAATAATTAAATTAATACCTATATTTCTAACTTTAATATAATATTACTTAAGGGAAATAGCTAATATTATAAAAACTTATACGCGTATACTTAAGGTAATATAAAATAATTATTTAAAGTTAATTATTAATATATATAAGGTAATATTAATATTAAAAGTAAAAGTAAAAGTAATAACTCCCCTAATTTAAATATAACTTAATGGTTTAATAATAAAATATTAAGTACTTTATAATACCTATATAAGTATAATAATAAGGAATAAGAAGATTTAATATTAATTAAAGGGGAGGTATAATAAACTTAAATATCTTTATCCTAATATAAGAGAAGGAGGAATAGGCCTTATAAGAGCTTAAGGTAATAAGCTAGGATTAAGTAATAATAAGTACCTAATAAAAGGCTTACTATTATAATTTAATAAAAGATATCAAGGAGTTTTAAGATATTAATAATATCTTAAAAAGGTAAAAGACTAAAAGTAGCTTTAATAAAAAGAATAATAAGAGGCCTATTAAGTAATTATCTTAAAAGAAAGTTAAGCCTTAATAATAAAGGGCCCCTTCTTATTATCAGGGCTTAAGGAAGGTAGAGAGCTTACTAGTAACTTAATTTTATAATATAAAGAATAGCTTTAAGGTATTCTTACTTAAAATTAATATCTTATAAATTTAAGACTCTAAATATAAGTAAAATCAAGTTAAGTAAAATATAAAATATATTCTTCTCTTTTATCTAAAATTATAAGAGTTAAGATTAGACTTTATTAGGGAGGCTAGAACTTATAACTTTAAGGAGATATTAATTAGGTTAAGGGGAACTTAAGTAATAACTTACTAAATAATAAAAATAAGCTACTTAAAATAATTTTAACTTATAAAACTTTAATTAGAGTAAATAAGACTCCTTTAAGAGGTAACCTTATTATTAAAATTAATAAAGGTATTAAAGATAAGGTAGGAAGGGAAAAAAGTAATTAAAAAGTTATAAGAATACTATTAATTAGGTATAATAAATAATATAATCCTAATAAAAAGGACTTCTTAAGCTACTTAAGAAGTAAAATATTATAAGAAAGGGAGATAATAAATAAGAGTTTTTAGTTATAAAAGATTTCTTCTACGCCCCTCCCTAATAGAATATAGTAGCTCTACTACTATTCTTATTAGAGATAGATACTTAAGTAGAAAAGACTACCCTTATTAATATAAATAATACTAGTATAAGCGTATAAATAAATAATTAATTAATAATATCTTACTTAATTTTATATTAAATAATTAATATATAAGGTAATTAATAATTTAAATAATTCTTAATTAGGAGGATTTATTAAATTTAAAGCTTAATAAGATAAACTATATTTTATAAAGTAAAGATTACTTAAAATACTTTACTTTATTATTTATTTAAGGGTTTTTAAGTATTATAAGTTTATAATAAATATCCTAGTCTTTAAGGAAACTACTAAAGATATTATTAATATACTCCCCCTTATTATTAATATAAAAGCAATAAGTATAATTTTTAAAATACTTATATATAACCTTAAAATATTAGAATAAATTAAAGGTATTACCCTTATTTTTAAAGTAAATAATAATTAAGAATAAAATAAGATTATCTCTAAATAAAATAAAATATTTACTCTCCTTAAAATTTATTAAGATAAGAGGGTTAATAAATTATTATAAATAAAGTTTATTAAATATTCCCTTAATTAAATAATACCTTTATAAGGTATTACCTTTTAATATCCTTAAGTATAATACTTATAAGTAAGTTTATTAAAAATAAACTTTAAGAAATTAAGCCTAATTAATATTATTAATATTTTATTAATATTTTATTATTTTCAAGTACCTTATATAAGTATATTATAATTATTAAATTTAATTCAAGGAAATATTATAAGTATTAAAGGCTTAAGGGCTTTTATAATTTTAAAATAGATACTATTATAAAATAGCTTATAATAAAGGTTATATAACCTTTATTTACTTTATAACCTTCTTTAATATAAGCTACTTTTATATTAATATTAACTAGTTATCTTATTAATATAAGTCCTCTTATACCTAGGTCTAAGACTTATAAGGTATTTAATATAAGTATTAACCTAAGTTTACTATTATTATTATACTCTATCTTTATAATTTTACGTCCCTTTAAGGTATAATAGATATTATTAATATAATTATTCTAAATATATTAATAAGTTATCTTATAAATAAGAGATATCTTATACTTAAATTTAAGATTTATAAAATATTTAATATAAGTATTAGCTTAAATTTATTATTAATATTATACTTTACCTTTAAAATTTTATATTCTTTTAAAATATAATAAATATTACTAATACTTTTAACTAACGTAATCTACCCCTAAACGAGATACTACCCCACCCTAAAATACAACTAACGTATGAAATATCAATAAACTTCTATAGAATCAAACTATTTACACCTAGAAATCAAGCTATACGTGTCGGATATACCCTGGTATTATACTCCAGCGAGCTATATATACTACATTTTAGTGGCGCGCGGCTAGAAGCTTACGTAGTAACTCCGCTTAAAACAGCCGTATCAGCTATTCGAGCTCTTTTAACACGATCTCGTCCTTCCTCCGTAGTTAGAACCCCCCTACTAGCTATATATAAGCGAGGAGTTTCTCGCTTACGCTTTTAACGCGCGCTTATAGCCCGTAGATCCTTGATTTCGCTAGTTAAAAGGGCCGCGTTATGCATAGCCATTTAATACCCTTTAACTACCCGCTTCAGCGCCTGTTCCGTCGGACTTAGGGGGCTTTTTAAACGCCGTTTTAGTAACCCCTTAATTATAGTATATTCCTGAGCTAATTAAATAACGGTATAGGGTGTTTTAGGGGTTTAACAGGCTGCTATAATCGTCTCTAATACCGGGGGGGTAGGCGTTTATAGCTTGAACTAGAGGCGCGACAGGACTCGCTTAGGATTATATAGTACTAGTCTAGCTATAGTAAATCCGCTGCGGATATTCAATGAACTTAGGGCTACTACGCGGGTAGGTTTAAAAGCCTCTAAGAAGTCGAGCTTATTAATATAGTTACGTCTAAGCCGTATATAGCTTTCTACCTGATATTTATACGCGCGTTTTAGCGGTAAAAAGCAGCCGACATCTAATAGCTGTAGTAGATACGACGAATACGGTGGCATATATAAGGTTATAATCGCGTTATCTAAGTAGAAGCGGTTGAATTCGGGGGTCGCGTGGCTTCTATAGCCGTCTAAGATTAGTAGTTAATACTACCTAACCGTACGTACCTTTATATATTTATTAAATACGTTCTAAAGCCAAATTAGGCTAATCTTGTCGGTAGTCTACCTATTTTCACTAATAGCAATCGTCTACTACGGTAGTAGGACCTTATACCACGTAGCCTAATATATCTTACCTGCGAAGATAATTATAGGAGGTATAACCCAGCCACTAGCGTTAATAGCTTCCACGGCTATTACCTATTCTCGATTTCCTAGCTATATAACGAGTGCTTTCCCGGCTCTTTATAACCCTATTACTACTTTAGCGGTACCTATAACCCCTATTTAGAACCCCGTTTCATTAAAATTATAGACGTCTTCGTCTGAGATACTATATTTCGCCCGCGTATTCTCTACGAGCCGAAACCAGTTACTTATAACCTTAGGGTCCTCGTATAAGGCCTATTAGTAGTCGTACTTTCGTGTATACTTCAATTTAAGCTACTTATAATAATTAATAAATTTACAGACCTAATTTTCGCCTATAGTAGGTAATACGTTGGCGGGGGATCTAGCGCGCGTTAAAAGAAGAATATTAGCTATTTTACGTATAGTAGAGATCCGCGGTAGAAACCCCCGTTCGCTTATAAATAGAACCTATTAGAAAAGAGCTTCTTCTTCCGTAGGGAGGAGCTTTCGGTTAGCTATCCGGGATTATTAATATATTAGCTACCCACGAAGACGCTTAGCTAAAGTTAAATAAGGGACGTCGTAGGCGCGGGCTGCGGCGCGTATACTTAGGGAAGTATTACTATAGATAGCTTTAATAGCTTGAGAGATTCTAGCTTCTTAATCGCTTTTATAGTTAGGGGGCATTTTCGTGTTTTATTGAAAAGACGTGTCGGGGTGAGGTAGTATCTCGTTTAGGGGTAGATTACGTTATATAATTATTTTAAATTACTTTTAAGTTAATAAATAAACTTTAATTTAAAAAGGTATAATAATTATAATTTAAGTTTATAAAGATTATACCTTTTATATTAAAGATAATATCTTTAAGGGTAATTATTAAGATAATAATATCCTTATTAATATACCTTTTAAAGTCTTTATTAATAAAGGGAGTTCTATTTAATTTTTACTTCTTTAAGTTATTAATATTAATACTAATATCCTTTTCCTTAACCTTCTTAAACTTATTAGGCTTTAAATAAGGATACTATTTATAATATAAATCTAAGGTATAATAATATTAAGATTTCTTAAAGATATTTTAATATTAATAATAATTATAATATAACTTGATTTAATTAATTTATACGCCTACTTAAGCTACTACTGCGCTGCTTATAAGGGTGTTCCTTATAATTTTACCCCCGAGCACCGAATATACTCGTTAGCCGCTGGAGAAACAGTTACTAGTTAAAAACTCCCTTTTATCTATACCCTTCCATTAATCGTTAGCCTTGCGGTAGTACTACTAGGCTCCTAATACTACGGTAGGAACTTATATATATTCCTAGTCTTACGTATTAGTAAGTTATAGTCTAAACTACCGCTTTATAGCCGGTAGAGTAAGTAAGATAGTTAGATTTACGCGGCTAGTCTCGGGGCGGTTATTACCCCTTCAGCCCCCGCGTTTTTCTTCTTCTTCTTCTTCCTCTTTTTCCTTGCTAGGATTTCCTGCTTAATACCCTGTAGGAGCCTCGACCTTGCCAGTTACTCCCCTACCAGCGAGAAGGATGCGATTACCCTAGTCTCTACTATCTATTATACCGCTACTCTAATACCCTTTACTTCCGTTAGTATTCTCCGAGTATTAGTCGTGCCAGCCTTTATAAAAAGCCGCCGCCGGGCTTCCCTAAATTCAGGGTAGAAAAAGAGAATATATTTTATATCTTGCTTCCTCTACCCGTATAAGCATTCGCCGCTATCTACTATTAGGATATATATACGGTAGAGGAAGTAGTTTAAGCCGATCTTTCTACTTTAAAGCTAGGTTACTATCGAGCTTTCTACTTTCCGTAGTATATAGTAGTAATTAAGCCGATTATCGAATAGGCCCCCTTGCTAAGCGGGGGATATTAGCTAGCCCTAAAGGCCTATCTTATACTTCTCCTACCTGTTGATCTAACGTCGCCGTGCCTAGTACTTCACCTTCTCGTTAATTACCCTAGTACTCTGGTATTCCTTAGTTTCGGTGCTTAAGGTCCCGCCCTATTTCTTCCTAATAGCTATAGCCGCCTTGTCCTAACAGTCGTAGCCTAAGGAGTCGAGGGCCCACCTCTCCTTCTCCTAGGTTAGGGTAGGTAGTAGGTCGCGCCTCCTCCGCCGGTAGAGCCTATTCTAAATTATCCTGTTCCCATTTATTATTACGGAGTTAGCCCCTCTTAATACTTAGTATCGCATGACTAGCCTATCGAGTTACAGGTCTATCGGTGCGATTACTACCTCCGCCTCGAGAACTTAAACCGGGGTAGCCTTATAAGCCCCTAGTACCGTTTAAAGGCACTAGTTCTAAATCACCGCTAGTGTTCTCGCGGGCGTTTTTGACGCTTTACTCGTGCCTTTAGGCTAGTACTAGATCGGGGCGGCGAACGTTAGTATTAGTCTTACTACTATACTATATACTAGTCTACACTTCTCTAGGGTTACTCCCTACGTCGACCCCGCTATATAGCTAATAGCTCTAGTCTAGGTAGCCGCCCTCGCTTTTAGCTAGGCGATATAGGGGCCCCAGCGTAGTTTCAAGTCGATATAAAGACCTAGGACTCGCAAGCTCGATCCTAGTTTAATTACCACGTTATTAAAGTTAATTACCATCTTTATATTAAATTTCTTCGGGGTCTATAATAGGTATATTAGCTCGTATTTCTAGGGGGTAAACGCCGCCCTGTAAGTACGCGCCTAGTATAGGTAGATTTCGTGTGCCTTCTCCAGGTACTTATAGTTAGCCTTAGTAGATTCGCTATACGCTAGTAAGTAGACGTCGTCGACAAAGCCTCTAACCTATATCGGGAGCCTGGTCTTAGCGTATTCTTCGAGGAGCGGTGCGTTAAAGAACAGGAATAGTACCGGTGAAATAGGTAAGCCCTAGGGGATCCCTGTTTCGACCTCTTCTAATTCGCTAGTCTTACCTCCTAAGGTAATCGATGTCTTCCTGTCTGATAGGAAACTCGCGACCTACTTAGTAATAAAGGCCGGCGTTCTTCTTATCCGTAAGTTATAGAGGAGCCTCTTATAAGAAACGTTGTCGAAGGCGCCTGCTACGTCGAGAGATAGTAGGCTAGCCACCTTTCTCTTATTACCGCTTTTACCATGGTTCTATACCGTATAGACTGCATCCGTTAGGGCCTTAAGGGCCGTCTCGACTAAGCGTTTCCTTCGTACTCCTATCTATTATAGTAGGAGCAGGTAGTGTTTCTCTATAAGGTCGCTAAGCTTCCTTAAGACTACCGTCTCTAACGCTTTTCCTAGCGTGTTGAGGAGTATAATTAGCCTATACGATTTAGGTTCTAAGTAATCCTTCTTCGCTAGTTTCTTTAGGATTACCGTATTCGCCTCTTTAAACTAGGTAGGGTAATGGCCTACCTCTATATAAGCCTGAAATAAGTGTACGATAGCGCCTATAATCGGCTCTCCCGTTAGTAACCTTAGGAATCGGTTCGGGATCCCTGTTCTCCCTAGGGCCTTATCTACGGCTAGGTTCCAGATCGCCTTACTCACCTCGCGTGCTATAACCACGTGTGGGAGCTCTATCGGCGCTAGGTACCTTGCCGTCGCGATTTCCCCTAGGTCTGCCTAGGGAGGCGGAGGGAAGAGGGTCCTCCTTAACGCTCTCACCTTACCATCGAAGTCTATAGCCTTTCCCCCCATTCCGTCCCTTATCGCTGGGAACTAAGGAAGTTCCTTTGGCTTTCTACTCTTTTACCGACCCTATCTAGCTAGCCTCTATACCCCCGTAGGTTTTAAGGATACCTTATAGACGCCTTCTTAGAACGCGAGTACTTTAGCCTTACGGATCATTCGTACCTTTATATATTCGGCCTCTTTTAATGCTTCCTCGGTATAAATACTCCTTCCGCGGTAGTATTCTTTAAGGCGAGCCCTTACTTCCTTTATAGTCTTAGTGTAACTATAGTTCTAGTACGACTTGGCCTCTAGGCTTGGCCGGGTAATCGGGACGGTAATTTCGATAATTTCTAGGAGCCCTATTATCAGCTTCCCCGTGTATTAATCGATATCGGTAGGTACTATTAGCGCTAGTCTTCTAAGGGCTCGGTTTAGTATACTAAGGCCTTTCCTAATATCTTCTTTAACCGTCTCGTCCTTAGTTTTCTTCTATACCCTCCTTATGCGGGTGGGCGTCTCCTCCCGGGACTACTCTAGCTCCGTTACTATTAGCCAATGGTCTGATCTATAATAGAGGTCCTCCCTTACCCTATACGAGCTTATCGCGTAATAGGCCCCTTCCGTAAGGAATATTAGGTCGATAGCGCTCTAGAGTCCTCGGCTCCTTTATATAACGGTTCCTTCAGGCGTACCGAGACTTATTCCTTTCTCGGTAGTATAATATAACTTATTATTACCTTTATAAGTATTAAATATTATTATAATATAAGACTTTAAAGCTTATTAATATTATCCCTTATTTTAAATTATAAGAGAAATCTAATTAAAAGGGACTTTCCTTAAGTTAAAGAATATATAACTTTAAGTATAAATAATTTAAAAGGTATAAAAATATTACTTAAACTTATAAGATAAAGTTATTTTATATAAGTTTTTAATATAATTACTTCTTTATTAAGCTTCTTAAGCTTAATATTTACTTTTTAAAATTAATAGGTATAAATACTTATATCTTTAATAATAAATTTATTAAGGTGTTTTATATAAAGGTAATAAATTAACTTAATATAAATATTAAAGTTTATAAGCTTAAAGTTTAATTTTATTTTATTAAGAATAAATTATACTTAAAGGTTAATATATATAAGATCTTTAATAAGTTAATAATTATAAATTATAATATATACTTTAATTTAAGTATACTTAAAAAAGGGCTTAAGAGTATAAAGAATAAATAATTATTAATTTCCTTAACTTAATAATTATAATTTAAAATAACTTAAGAATAATAATAGATATTAAGGGGAAGCTCTTATTACTCTTATTTCCTTATTTATTATTAGCTATTATACAAGAAGTATTTTATATTTAAGTTTAAATAAGAAAATTTAATTAAATTTAATATATTTTTATAAAAGGATTATAATAATAAAGAGCTTAAATATATTAAATTTAAACGTAAAGCTTTTAAAGATAAATTTAGAGATTTTAAAGATAAAGATATTTTAAAGGTTAAGGAGGATAATTTTAAGTATAAAGAAGATATTAATATTATTAAGGAAGGAGGTATTAATTTCTTACCTTTAATTTATAAATTAAAGATTATACTTTTATTAAGGATATATAAGAAGAGTTTATTAATTATTATTATCTTCTTTAAAGCTTACTTATTTAGCTTTAACCTCTTATTTTATAACTTTTTTTAAATAGGGGAATTACTTTAATTTAAAATATTAATAAATTTAAAATATTATATTTAAGTAAAAGCTTATTTTTAATATTTTTAATATTTAATAATTTAATTTAAAGATAAAAGATAAAGATAGATTAATAAGTCATCTATTATAATAAATTATTTTAATATTTTTAAAGACTTAAACTTTAAAAAAATTAAATTTTTAAGAATAATTAATAATTATAATAATTGAAAAAGCTTACTTTAACTTAATTAATATCTAATAATAATAAATAATAATATAAAGAATTAAATAATTAAGGCTTAATCTTATTTTAATAAAGATTTTTTAAGGACTTAACCTTCTTTTATAAAGATCTTTATAAGATTAACCTTCTTTTATAAGGTTTTTTTAAAATCTAAGGACTTAAGTAATACTAAGATACTTAATTTATAATATAATAAAGTTTTATAATAAATTTATTAAGAAGGTATTATATTAAGGGGTAAAAGTATTAAGTTATTATAAGAATATAAAGGTATTCTCCTATTAAGTAATTATTAAATAAGGGAGTAAATATATTTAAAGCCTACTTTACAAATTAATAGGATTATTACTTATAAGGTTAATATTTAATATATAAGTAAGATTAAAAGCTAATATTTATTTAAGGACTTAACAATATAATTTAATAATACTTAAATTAGTCTTTAGAATAACTTTTATAAAGTTATTAATTAATCTCTAAGCCTTAATAATTATAAATTAATTAGAAATAATAAGAAAGGAGTAAAACCCTTTAATAAATATTTAAATTATTTTAAATAATTTTAAATATATATATATAATAAAGGTAGTTATAAGCTTATTAAAGGTTATTATAACTTTATAGCTACTTAAATATAAATTTAAATAAGAGATAGTTATAATTAAAATAAATACTAAACTTATAACTTATTAAAATATAATAAAATACTTTATTAATTAAGATATTAGGTTTAAATATATAAGATATATATATAATTACTAAGATATACTTTATTATATTAATACCTTAACAGGACCTTATAATTTAATAGCTCCTAGATTTAATAATATTAATAAGGCTACTATTACAAGGCTTAATAAGGTTACTAGATTTTATAGTATTAATAAGGCTACTAGATTTAAAAGTTTAAATAAGGTAAATAGATTTAATAATATTAATAATAAGGCTACTTAATTTAATAGTATTAATAAGCCTACTTAATTCAATATTATTAATAAGGATAAAGGTTATTATAATATTAATAAGGCTGTTAAATATAATAATATTAATAAGGCTACTAGATTTAAAAGTTTAAATAAGGTAAATAGATTTAATAATATTAATAAGAATATTAAATATAATAATATTAATAAGGCTATTAAATTTAATAATATTAAAAAGAATAAAGGATTAAGATATATAAGATAATTTATAAGATCCTTATAAGATTATAAAGAATATTATAATATACCTAATATATAAAAAGAGTAAGCTATATTAATAATAATATTATTAAAGGTTAAGGAAGTTTAATATATAAATATCCTTATTATTTAAGAATTATTATATATAACTTAAGTAAAGGAGTATTTTACTTAATATATAAAGTAAGAAGGAATATAAGGATATATTTCTTTAGAATATTAATAAATAAAGAGTTTAATTTATCTTAAGGGACTTATACTCCCTAAAGATATAAGTAGTTAGGAAGGAAGGAGGAGAGCTATTATACTATTAAATATATAATATATATAATCCTAGCCTAAAATCTAAGACCTTATTAGATAGCCTCTTTATATTATTAGGGATAAGAGAATAATTAAACTAATTAGAGGAATATATCTTAATAAGAGAATTTAACTTTTATTATTTGAATTAAAATATTAAAGATAAATATTTATTTTCTAAAGTAATAAATATATTAATTAAAATTATAAAATAAAGGGGAATAAAATTTACGTTGATAAATAATATAATAACTTAAAGAGTAAGGAAGGTAAAAAGTATTATTAATTTAATATTTATAATAAAGGTTATTAAATAAGTATTATTAAAATATTAAATTAAGTTAGACTTGTACTATACTTTTAATTATATTTTAATATATATTAAGGTTAGCTTTAAGGTAAAGGAGATAATCTTATATTTATAAAAGGCATAAAAGATAATAAACTTAAAGGAGATAAGAAAGTAAATAAGTACCCTTTAATACTTATTATAAAAAGGAGAACTAATAATCTAAAAGTAAATAAATTATTATTTAATTAAAATACTCCTAGATTTAATAAGAATTATAAAGGAGATAATATTATAAGTAAAGCCCTTCTTAAGAATAAAGTCCTTTTAAAACTTAAAATTTATTAAGGTTATAAAGATAGTATTAAGGCTTAAAGTAAAATATAGTTATAAGAGAAATTAAAGGAAATTAAAGGTATAATAAGAGGCTTAAAAGATAAAGGGGAGGATTTTAAAGAAAATAAAGATACTTTATTTTAAGGATAAAGTATATAAGATATTTTAATTATTTAATAAACTTTTAAAATTATTTAAATAAGATTAAGAGAGAAATATATTACTTTAAGAGCTCTTAAAGTTCCTTACCTTAAAGATAAGTAAGGAAGGTATTAAAGTAAAATTATTTTAAGAAAAGATAAAAATCTTTAAAGGGACTTTTTTCCCTTTATCCTTAAAAGTAAACTTATATAATATTAAAGGGTTTCTATATAATATATACTTAATAGTAAATATAAAGGTTGTAAAGAAAGATATTTATAAGATAATTAATAAATTAAAGTAAAATAAGGTATTAGAAATAAATAAGATCTTAAATAAATTCTTAAAGATAATAAGAAGGGAGTTATTATTCAACTTTTTATTTATAGCTTACTTAAGGATTAGATGTTACTTAATAAAGTTTAAGAAGGTAAATATAATTATCTTAAAGAAATTAAAGAAAGAGAATTATTTAAAATTAGAGTTATATTACTTAATTACCTTATTAAGTATCTTAAGGAAGGTATTAAAGGTGTTATTATAAGAAATTAGGTAACTTAATAAAGGAATATAAATTATTACCTTTATAATAAATAAGGATTAAGAAGGGAAGATTAATTATAATATTCCTTAAGATAATAATTAAAGTAATATATATAATTTAAATATATAATAAATTAAATATGATAATTATATTATTATTAGATATAATAAGAGTTTTCTCTTATAAGAAGTTATTATATAATTGAAAAAAGAAGGAAATCTTAACTTTTATTATAAGGTAGGTATAAAGCTTGTTAATAAAAAGGATTATAATAATTATATTAGGTTAAGAGATAAGTAAGATAAAGGTAATAAAAATTAAGATCCTTTAAGGCTTCTTTCTAAATAATACTTATCCTATTCTTATTTACTTAAATTACTTATTATCTTATAAGGTTTTATAAGTAAAAGATATAATTTCCTTTATATCTTAATAAATAATAAATAATACTTATTATTTTTATCTTTTAATTACTTTGAAATTTAATATAAAATATAGGTTATAAAGCTAATTATTTATAAGTATAAGGTAATTAAGAATTTAAATAGTTTTTAATTAAAAGGATTTAATAAAATTAAAGCTTAATAGGATAAGTTATATCTTATAAAATAAGGTTTACTTGAATTAATTTACTTTATTATTTATTTAAAAGTTCCTAGGTATTATAAATTTATAATAAATATTACTATTTTTAAGGAAGTTATTAAAAGTATTATTATATTAATATATTCCCTCTTATTATTAATATAAAAGTAATATATATAATAGTTAGGATATTTATATATAACCTTAAAATATTAGAATAAACTAAAGATATTATCCTTATTCTTAAGGTAAATAATAATTAAAAATAAAGTAAAGTTACTTATCCTTAAATATTATAAAATATTTACTCCTCTTAAAGTTTATTAGGGTAAAGAGGCTAATAAGATTATTATAAATAAAGTTTATTAGATACTCCTCTAATTAAATAGTAATCTTTATGAGGTACTACCTTTTAATAACCTTAGATATAAAACTTATAAGTAAGTTTATTAGAAATAGGCTTTAAGAAATTAGTCCTAATTAATATTATTAGTAATTTATTAATATTTTATTACCTAAGATACCTTATATAAGTATATTATAATTATTGAATTTTATTTAAAGGAATATTATAAGTATTAAGGGTTAAGGGCTTTTATAAGTCTAATATATATACTCTTATAAATTAGCTAATAATAAAGGTTACGCGGCTTTTAAATAACTTATAATCTTCCTTAATATAAGTTACTTTAATATTAATATTAAGGAGTTATCCTATTAATAAGAGACCTCTTATACCTAGGTTTAAAATCTATAATATATTTAAAATAAGTATTAACCTAAATTTATTATTAATATTATATTCTATCTATATAATTTTATATCCTTTTAAGGTATAATAGATATTATTATTATTATTAATAATATAATTATTTTAAATTATTTTTAAATTAATAAAAAAACTTTAATTAGTAAAAGTATACTACTTATAACTTAAGTTTATAGAGATTATGCCTATTATATTTGAGGTAAATCTAGGAGCTACTATTAGAGTAATAATATCTTTTACTCCTTTATAAATATTAAAGCTATTAATATACCTTATAAAGTCTTTATTAATAAGAGGAGTATTATCTAATTTATACTTGTTTAAGTTGTTAATATTAATAATAATATCCTTTTTCCTAGCCTTCTTAGACTTATTAGGCTTTAAATAAGGGTATTATTCCTAGTATATATTCAAGGTATAATTATATTAAGATTTCTTAAGGATGTTTTTATAATAATTATAATATTAATATAACTTATTATTATCCCCTTTATCCTTTCCTTAAGTATTATAAGTATTAAGTATTATTATAATATAAGACTTAGAGGCTTATTAATATTATTCTTTATTTTAAATTATAAGAGAAACTTAATTAAGGGGGATCTTTCTTAGGTTAAAGAATATATAACTTTAGGACTTTAACTTATAAGCTAAGAATTACGCTTTTACTAGGAGTATATAAGGAGAGTTTACTAGCTTTTAATCCTAAATTATTATAGCTTCTAAGTAATTATAATAGTTTATAATTATTATTATCTTCTTTAGGGCTTACTTACTTAGCCTTAACCTCTTATTTTATAACTTTTGATAAATAAGGGAAGTAATTTAACTTAGAATATTAGTAGATTTGAGTTATTATATTTATATAAAAGGCTATTTTTAGCATTATTAATATCTAGTAACTTAGCTTAAAGATAGAAGATAAGGATAAATTAATAAGTTTAATAAGTAATTTATTATAATAAGGTATCCTTATATCTTTAAGGAATTAAACTTTAAGAGGCTAAATTATTAGGGATAGCTAGTAATTATAATAGCTAGAAAGGCTTACTCTAACCTAATTAGTATCTTATAATAATAAATACTTACCTTGATAAAGATTTTTATAAGATTAACCTCCTTTTATAAAGATTTTTTAGGGCTAGGGACTCAAGTAATACTAGAATACTTAGTTTATAATATAATAGAGTTCTATAATAAATTTATTAGGAAGGCTATTATATTAAGGAGTAAAAGTATAAAATTATTATAAGAGTATAAAGGTATTTTCCTATTAAGTAATTATTAAATAAGGGAGTAATTATACCTAAAGTCTACTTAATAGATTAATAGGATTATTACTTATAAGGCTAATATTAATATATTAAGGTTAGATACTAGGATTTACTTAAGGGCTTAATAGTATAATTTACTAATACTTATATTAATCTTTAGAATAGCTTTTATAAAGCTACTAGCTAGTCTTAAATCTTAATAATAATTAATTAACTAGGTTTACTTATTCTTCTAAGGTTATTTATAGTAATAAAATAGAGTAAAGTCCTTTAATAATTATTAAATGATTTAGATTAATTTTAAGTATATATATATAATAAAGGTAATTATAAAGTTATTAAAAGTTATTATAACTTTAGGGCTACTTAGGTATAACTTTTTATTAAGAGATAGTTATAATTAAAATAGATACCCTATATTCTAAGCTTATAACCTATTAAAATATATTAGGATACTTAATTACTTAGGTTATTAAGTCTAGATATATAAGATATATATATAGCTACTAATATATACTTAGTTATACTAGCGCCTTAATAGGACCTTATACTTTAGTAATAATACTAATATATTTAATAGTATTAATAAAGCTACTAAATATAATAATATTAATAAGGCTATTATATTTAATAATATTAATATAGCTACTAGATTTAATAGTCTTAATAAGGTAACTAGATTTAATAGTACTAATAAGGCTACTAAGTTTAATAATATTAATATAGCTACTAGATTTAATAATAATAATAAGGCTATAAAATTTAATAATATTAATAAGGTAACTAAATTCTATAATATTAATAAAGCTACTAGATTTTATAAAATTAATAACGCTACTAAACTTAATAATATTGATACGGCTACTATATATAATAATATTAATAAGGCTATTAAATATAATAATATTAATAATATTACTAGATTTAATAGTATTAATGAGGTTATTAGAAGCCCTAAGGGACTATAGATATTACTAAATAGCCGTGATAAAGGAGAGACTTCATAAGGTAAATAAGGAGAAGGTTTTAATATTAAGAAAGACCTATATACTAAACTACTAAGAGGTAGTTTATATAGTATTATTAAGGAAGGTAGGTATTTAGAAGTTAATATAATAGGATAAGGAAAGGAGTATAATCCTTAAAGAACTCTCCTAATTCCTAGCCCTTAAGGATAGGGAGGATAGGAAAGTAACTAACTTTAAGGGGAAGATAAAGGTACTTAAGGGAATTATTTCCCCCCCCCTTAAGATTAACTTTAAGGATATTAAGGGAATAATATATCTTACCCTAATTAATTCTTATATTACCTTAGAGCTTAAAGAATTTTAAGAGGTAATTTAATACTTTATTATAAATAAGGCCTTACGGACCTTAAGAATATTAAACAAATTCTTATATATCTTATATAAAGATCTAATTAAAGTAATAATAAGGCTCTTTTAAGCTTACCTAAATAATAATTACTTAAAGAAATTAAAGAAATTAAATTATTTAAGATTAAAAGTATCTTAATTAATAATATTATTAAATATATTTAATAAGGCCTTAAAAATAGTAATATTTAAGTACCTTAATAATTTAATAAAATATTATAAGCTCCTCTTAAAGTAATAAATAAAAGTAAGGAAGGGGAGGTTAATAAAGATAATCCTTAAGACTTTAACTAAATTAATTTATATAATATAAAATTAAGGAAATAAAAATATTATAAGCTTATTATTATTAGATATTAGAAGAGCCTTTAATAATATATTATATAAGAAGTTATCTTATAACCTTAAAATAAAGGGAATCTTAATAATAATTATAACCTAAGTTATAAGCTTCCTTTCAGAAAGAATAATTAAATAAAAGATATAAGGATGAAGATCTCTTAAAGCTCCTTACTCTTATTAATCCTCTTTTTATTCTTTAATAAATTATTAATTAAGGAATATATAAAGATTAAACTCCTTATATAAGTAAAAGGCTTTATTAATAATATTTACCTCTTAACTTATAATAAGTTTAATTAAAGATAAATAAAGACTTATAATATAATATATATATTATAAGAATAATTATTTAAGATTAATCCTTAATATATATAAAGTAATATTAATATTAATATTAAAGATAAATATAATAACTCCCCTAATTTCAGTATAACTTAAAAACAAAATATTAAAATATTAAGTACTTTATAAAACTTACGCGAGTATAATAATAAGGAATAACAAAATTTAATATTAGTTAAAGGAGAGGTATAATAAAGCTAAATATTAAGTCCTTACCTTAATATAAGAAAGGAGGAATAAGCCTTATAAGAGCTTAAAGTAATAATTTAAGATTAAGTAATAATAAGTACTTAATAAAAAACTTATTAATGTAACTTAATAAAAGATATTAAAGAGTTTTAAAATATTAATAATATCTTAATAAATATAAACAATTAGAAGTAACTTTAATAAGAGAAGTAATAAAAAGCTTATTAAGTAATTATCTTAAAGAAAAGCTAGGCCTTAAAAATAAAGGGCCTCCTTTATTATAGTTATATTAATTATTAATAAGGCTTAAGGAAAATAAAGAGCTTACTAGTAATTTAACTTTATAATAAAAAGAATAGCTTTAAAGTATTCTTACTTAAAGCTAATATCTTAAGGATCTAAGACTTTAAATATAAGTATAATTAAGTTAAATAAGATATAGAATATATTCTTCTCTTTTATTTAAAATTATAAGAGTTAAGATTAAATTTAATTAAGCAGGTTAAAACTTATAACTTTAAGGAAATATTAATTAAGTTAAGAAATAAGGACAAGTTACTTAAAATAATTTTAACTTATAAAACTTTAATGAGAGTAAATAAGACTCCTTTAAAAGGTAGCCTTATTACTAAAAGTAATAAAGGTATTAAAAATAAAATAAATAGGGAAGAAAGTAATTAAAGAGTTATATAAATATTATTAATTAAGTATAATAAATAAAGCTACTTAAGAAGTAGATTAATATAATAAAGGGAGATAATAAGTAAGAGTTTTTAATTATAAAAGATTTCTCTTATACCCCTCCTTAATAGGATATAATAGCTCTATTACTATTCCTATTGAAAAAGGGTACTTAAGTAGAAAAGACTGCCCTTATTAGTATAAATAATACTAGAATAGGCGTATAATTAATTAATTAATAAGGCTACTAAATTTAATAATATTAATAAGGCTATTATATTTAATAATATTAATATAGCTACTAATATTAATAAGGCTACTAAATTTAATAATATTAATAAGGCTACTAGATTTAATAGTTAAAATAATGTAGATAGATTTAATAATATTAATAAGGCTACTAAATTAAATAGTCTTTATAATATTATCAAATATAATTATATTAATAAGACTACTAGGTTTAATAATTTAAATAAGGTTAATAGATTTAGTAATATAGGTAAGGCTACTAAATTCAATAATATTAATAAGGCTACTAGATTTAATAGTTTAAATAAGGTTAATAGATTTAATAATATTATTAAGGCTACTAGATTTAATAGTCTTAATAGGGTAAATAGATTTAATATTATTAGTAAGGCTACTAGATTTAATAGTATTAATAAGGCTACTAGACTTAATAGTTTTAATAAGCCTACTAAATTTAATAATATTATTAAGGCTACTAAATTTAATAATATTAATAAGGCTACTAGATTTAATAGTATTAATAGGGCTACTAGACTTAATAGGTTTAATAAGCCTACTAAATTTAATAATCTTACCTAGAGGAAGCCTCTTATATTTAAAATACTTATTAATAACTTAATATTTTCTAATAGTTAGTTAAAAATTTATTAGTTACTAGAAATACCTGTAAAAATTCAAGATTTTTACGAAGGGAAACTCACCCCTACTACCCGGCGTTCGGGGAATGATAGCGTGGATTTTACGGGCTAAGACACGGCGTTTAGCCTGTAATAGCGATAATATCAGATATATTATAAGTACCTATGCACCGGTTTAGATAATCCTAATAGCGTTAGAACTACTAGAATAAGACGCATGTATATATATATGACGACATATATTATATACGTTATTAGTTAACTGGAATAGCGGGGAGCATTCCTAAAGTTCACCGGTCGCACCAAATTTGGTAGGTGAAATCCGCTCATTCCGATATAGCTTTTTAACTACTGCACCGATTTAAGTAATTCTAATAGCGTTGGAAATGCTGGAATAAGACGCATATCTTTCGCTATTTAGACTAATCCCATATGCGTTAGTAGCTGACTGGAATAGTAGGGAGAGTATATCAAGATTATAATGTTTATTACCAAGAAAAGCTACCCGAAGTAAACCCGGGTAGTACGATTTTTTATTTTACAGCTAATATCTAGTAATATCTAGGGAACACTTCTATAATATACGACGACGATAACGATATCAAACACTATATTCTAAGTACTACCTCCGGAGGTAGGTATAATAATAAAGAAGGTCCGGAGCTATTATAAAAGATATTTAGATGTAAGGTTATTAATAACCTAGGTCCTAAGTAAAATATTGCTATGGAATGCTAAAGGTCTTCTATACTACTATTAATCTGCAGAATAGTTATATAAGACCCTTATTAATAAGTATTATAGTATTTCTAAAGTAATTAAGACGCTCCTTATATATTAGGTAGGTATTCTATTAACGTTTAGTCACGGTAAATATATTAGGGGTCGTGTTCCTAGTCTACCTATTATCTAATAGTACCTACTTATATATAACGTTCCTTATTAATCGGCCAGTTATATATTTAGGAGTATCCGGCCTAATAATATAGAGGTTTCCTTGTCTTATTACCCGCGATAGAGCTACGTATAGCTGACCGTAGTTAAAAGCAGGCCTAGTCTATAAATTAATACCTACGAACTTTATTAATTAACCTTATAATTTATTAATCATTATAGCGAATACCGGCCGGACAGGGTACTACTTACGGATAAAGGGGGTAGGAATCCGCCTATTATTTTCCTTCGACTACAACGGCGTTTTAAATAGTATTACCTTCTCGCCGTCGTGGGTACCGCTTATAATTTCCCCCTCGAAGATATGCTTCCCACATCTCGTTACCCGTAGTCGGGTCCTATTACACAGACGTAGCGGGTTAAGGTTCCTCAGCAGTATAACTAGTACGCCCGGCTTAACGCAGAGCTTATAATTCGGTAGGGAAGGTTTATAGAAACCGTGGAAGTACTTAGGGGGGAAGAGTTCGTCATCCTCTTCTGATACGGCCCGGTTAATACTCTAGTACGTTGTCATGTCGCTAGGGATACGCCACATGATTTTGGCGTTAATGCTGGCAACGTCTTTATTAGTAATAGCAAGAATAGCTCGTCCTAATAGATAGTCCCTCCGAGAGATATTTGTCCTAATATTAGTATAGATATTCTCAACTAAATCGTTAATAGTATTTCTAGCGGTATAACCATATTTCTAATATAATACCTCTTTATTAGTAGTCGGGCTTCTACGGATGTTAACGCTATTACTAATAGCGAGTAGATCGTTTATAAATAATCCTATTTTATAACGTGTAGTATCCGTTAGGTCCGGATTATTAAGTCGCTTATTAATAGTAAGATTTAAACGTATAATCTCATCCTAAAAACAGGCCTTCTATAGACACGCCTCAACGACCTAGCTACTAGATCCTCCCAGTACGACTAGGAGTATTTATCGGAAGTCACCATAAAAGCAGACTACCTTACCCCTAAAATAAGCCTAGTCGTTACTATAAATGTCCTGGAGGCTACGACTAATAGCTTCTATATCGTATCAACTCTATATAGGAGACTCATCCTAAAAGATAATATGAGCTCGCTTAATTAGCTTAGCGAGATTAGTCCCCTTCTTAATACCATATAAGGAAGTAGTATTAGAGTCTAGGGGTATCTTAAACCGTAAGTAGGTAGTCCGACCTCCCTAAAGTAACGTTAATACTATACTAGAAGATACTACCGCTAAAGCAACCTTTTACTAGGAACGTAGCCTTTATATAATAGTGTTTTAGACTATTATCTTACCGGTCCCCCTAGTACTATTCAAGAAGAATAGTATACTAGGAGCACCGAATTTATCGTCTATATTAGCGTTAATAGCAGTAACGATCTGATTAGTAGCGTGGCGTTAGTCTATATTTAGCCTGTTCTATAAGACGTCGGCCTCGTCAGGGGTAATTTAGTAAGACATTTCTTCCCGTAAAAGTCTATTCGGAATGTCATTAAAACTATTAAATTAAATAGTTGGAATTAGTAGGCCATATCGGGCTAGATCCTTAGTATATTTAGGGGTAGATTGATATTCTAATTAGCCGTCAACTAGGTAAAGGGCGTACTATTTAGTAAACGACTGTTACTTAGTATAATCGTCTAGTATCTAAAGCCTTGAAAAATCTCGTCGTAGGAGGTATAAGTAGTCGTTTAAGATATGCTCCTTATATCTATTCTATAACGTTAGGGCGTTAGTAGGTTAGAGTTTAACTAATACTAATATAAAAAGACTGCGTAGCTTATAGCCTCCCTGAAAGTCCTTTCCCTTATTAAGGATTTCATTAGCAAGTCTGTTATTTTCAGTTAACCCGAGCTCTATATAAGCTTCCTTCTATCCTATAACGTGGCCGTCGACCGTCCGTAAATTCTTAAAAGATGTAGCCCCCTTGACGTAATAGAGGAGTAGTCGGTAATAGTAGAGATCCTTTGTTTTTAGACTAATGAAATTAATACGCCTAAGGGTCTCCCCCCTTTCACGGATTTTCTAACGTTTATTTCTTTTATTCCACGTGAAGACCTCAGGAAAATCCGCGTATAGATAGTCGAGTGGATCCCTTATAATAGCGGGACGTTTCCCGTTCTATTTTCTAAAAGGTAATAGCCGACTATTATTATAAGCTTCCTTAGCGAGACGATTCATATTGAAATATTCTATTAACATAGTCCTGCGTAGCTTGTCGCTATCTATCAGCTTTTATTTAGTAGCCTTATTAGCAGCCTCGTCGTCAGCCGGCTGGAAAAAGGTACGTTATTAGTCTGGGAGGTGGATCTATAGACGCTCCACATAAGGCTTTATAACACCTATACTAAATGAGAGCATCTTCTATATAGCCTTAGTAGACCCGATCCAACGTGCTGACTAGAACTCCGTAATCTTATCTACTAACTCCCCTTACTATCGCGGGTAGCCGTTAGGAGCGGGGTTATCGTTATTCCGCGTACGGTTCCTAGTAAGGGAGATATCGGCCTAATTAGGTCCCTTATAAACATATTTATATATATAGAAAACGGACTTAATAGAGCTATAGATCTCAACGTTAATGTGGGCTTCATATTTCTTTAACAGGTAGGGACTATAAGGGACAACCTACCTGTTATTAATAGAGGAATTAGGTTTAAGGGGGCCGACTAGACGTTTATAGAAAGGATAACTCCTATTAGGTGTAAAAGACGTCTCTTAGCGAAAATCCTTTGGAAAAGACTTACTATAATAATTCTTTTCCTAGCTATAATATCGGTCGCTAGGGACCCTAGTATAGCGATTATAGACTATATGCTGTAAGACTAAGTCACGTAGCTTACTATCGTCTTTTTTAATAGGAACGAATACTTAAATAACGCTGTCGATATTATTAAGCGTCTGGATCCGATCCTCTTCCCGTATAATGAGGAGAATATAAGTATATAGGAGACCTCGCTTTTAAAATTCGATAATATAACAGTATACTATATAAATACCAAGGACGTATTCCTTAAGGAGGTCCTTTATAAGCTCCCGGAGCTTTTAATTAAAGACGCGGGTAATTAGATTATAACGGTACTCTAATATCTAACCGGATGCTAGTAAGCTCTAAATATCAGGCCACTTGGGATTATATATAAAGGTAATAAAAAATTCAGGTTTACCCCTTTTTCGGACTATTATTATAGCGTCCTGCATCCTCGCTTTTATAGCACGTGGGCTTCCTAGTATTATTAATAGGAGGATAGTTACCTTACTACTAATGTCTTTAAGCGAGATATCTGGATTAGTACTAAGCCTATCTATAAGCCTAGAGTAGTAGTCCGCTCGGATAGTCTATTAATTCTAACGATACTAATTCAGGTTATTAAGCTCTATTAACGTCTAGATATCGGTAACCTAATAGCTAAATAGACGTCCACTATTAATAGTACGATTAAAAAAATCAGGACGGATCTAGATATTAGTAAGCCGATTAATAAAGTTACCCTAACTATCCCCTAACTATTATCTAAACTATTCAGGACTATTTATAACTAAGCCGATTCAGGTTTAGAAAAGGACTAGGGAAACGCGTTAAATAGTCTTACCTGCATCTATTTTATATAAAATTGACGTCTCGTTACTCGTTAAGACCTACCACGACCTCAAGGTATATATTCGCCGTTAACGTCCTAGTCTAGTCCCTACTCAGGGTCGCTACCCTCTTCTTGCTCTAGTTCCTCGTCGCTACTAATTAGGGTATGCCTGGCGTGCGTGCTAGCGACACGGTTCCGTCGTAATATATGTAATAGATGATCGCCTGAAAGCTGATAACCGGCTAATAGAAGGCGGTTATACCACGACTATTCGCTAAATAGAAATAGGAGCGGATATTAGAGGGCTATATAGGAAGGATGCCAGTTAGGGATTAATATAAGGCCCCCCTCGATTATTTTAATACGAATATCCCGCTCGATCCGGCCTCTTACAGCGTTATTAGGAGTTATTATAATACAGGCGACTTCTATAGAGGTAGGGCGATTATAGGTACCCTTATCCTGTTATTTAGGGTTTAGCTATTAGATACAGACGCTTATTATATTAATAGGATATTAGGGTTCATCCTCCTTAAGGCGGTCGTAGTAGGATTTAAACCCCTAGACGTATAGGTTAATAGCACGGAGGGTACGCTAAACGGAAGCGAGGGTGTCTTGATTTAAATTATTAAAATATTAGTAGCGAACGTCGAGTTACTCCTAGGTAGTATCTAGGGTATAGATCTAGGCGAATTTCGGCCTGAGACTATTATCGGCAATAAGAGGTCCTATTAGGTAATAAATAGACCCCTAAATCCGGAAGGTAGTACGGCTAACGTAGGTATTAACGTTAGTTATACCCTCGCTTATAAAGGAAAGACAATTATTATAGCTAACGATATTATCTAAAAATTCTTTACTACGTGCAGTCCTCCTTCCTAGGGACTAATTATTAGTAATAACGTTATCGACGTCGCTTAGTAATTTATTGATATATCGTACCCTGAGCTCCGCCTCCTTTTATAGCCCCTCAGGTAATAAGTTAACGTCGGCCGGCTTACGTGACTAGTTAGGGGACGGCTAGTCGTTCTTCCTACTATCATAGTATGGCTACTAGCCGTCCCCTAAACTACCACGTTCATTTTTCCATAATCGTGCGTTGCAGTATAGATATATATCGGTGAATAATATATTAACCTAGTAAGGCTCCATTTGTTTTACTTTATAGGGATCCCTACATGCTTAATATCCGGGGCCTAGCGTCCGCCCCCTATAAGTATTATTCCGCCGCCGGTATAAGCCTCGCCGGCGCGGAAGTTAATACTCAGTATCATCTTCTGCGTCGGCCTACTGGCGGGCATGGCGGCGACGCGTAAGTAGACTGTAATCTGGCGCTAGCGGTAGAGCGATTTCTTTAAGGGTCTCCTTAAGAGTTGGGGGAGTAGATTATTAGGGGTTCCTAGGCGGAATAACTACTTAAAAAGTTGAATTAGAGGGGGGGTAAGGTTACTAGATAGTAGGCCGTCGGTGGAATTAAGGGGTAGGTAGGGAGTTCTATAAAGAAATTAATTAGCATTAAATTAGCGGAAAAAGATATAGAGTAGGATTGATATTAGTTAGAGCTACTATTAATAAGTTCCTTAACTGCCTAATACTCCTTATACCCTTACTCTTATATACTCGCCGGCGTTTATTACCTGCGGTGTTAGGATTAATATTAGAAAGGGGGCGTCGAGTAGCGGTAGGGAGGGGGGACTGAGAGGAGGCTAGGTCGGCGTAGTTGGGGCGCTATTAAGGGTTCCGAAGGCGAGTAGTAGGTAGTAGAGGCCGTGAACGATTAGAAGGGGTGTTAGAGTCTATAGTATAGTATATTAAAGAAAAAGGGTGAGGTAGAAGGTAGGAAGATTTCAGTTAATAAAGTAGACGCGGAGAAAACATGCTAAGAAACAGGATTCGTGGTAGGTAAATATATTAATTAAGATATAACTTCTAAACTACTAAGTGGAATTTAAAGATTTTAATATCGTTAAACTCCTTGAAAGATACTAAATAACTTTATATAGTTAGAAAATTATAAGAGGGTAAGGTGTATAATAGGTTGATTTACGTAGAATATTACAACTTTAATATTCTTCGCGATAGGAAGCTAAGCTTAAAGCGGTTAAATAGGGGCGTAAAGCGAGTAATATATTAGATAAAGGGCTCCGGGAGATCTATAGGGTCTTAAAAGTACTATATTCTATTATAGTAAAGAAGATAAGTATTAAATTTTTAGTATAAAATATTTCTAAAATATTTCTAATAATTCTATAATTCTATATTACTAAGGTAATAATATTAATACTCTTTTTATAAATAAATAAATAAATTCCTATAAGGTTAATAGGGTAAATAGTATTTAGTAGTATTAATAAGGCTACTAGATTTTATAGTTCTAATAAAGTATATAGACTTAATAGTATTAATAAGGTTATAAGATATAATGTTTTTAATAAGGTAAATAGATTTAATAATATTAGTAAGGCTAATCCTTATTATAAGGCTGTTAGAATTAGTAGTATTAATAAGGCTACTGAATTTAATAATATTAATAAGGTAAATATATTTAATATATTAATAAGGTTATTAGATTTAGTAATATTAGTAAGGCTACTAAATCTAATAATCTTTATAATATTATTAGATATAGTAGTATTAATAAGGCTACTAGATTTAATAGTTTAAATAAGGTTAATAGATTTAATAATATTAGTAAGGCTATTTATAAGGAGTAAAGGTTACTTTATATATACTTACTTAATATAAGTATATTTTATATACCTTTATAAGGATCTTATAATTCTCCTTATTACTCTTATTATATATAATTAAGTATATATAATTAATAAAGCCTTTAACTTATACTTGAAGTTTTATCTTTATATACTCTTTTATAAGTAAGTAAGTTAAAGAATAATATTTCCTTGAAGAAAATAACCTTAATATATTAATATAAAGTAAAGTAAGGAAATTATACTTATTTAAGCTAATAAATATTTATAAATCTTTACTTTAAGAAAGTATAATAAGAAGTAAGATACTTATAAATAAGATATTAATCTTATAATTAGATAATAAATAACAAATAATAATAAATATAAATATAATACTTTAATTTAATTCTCCCTAATATATATAATCTCTTATTAGACCCTTTAAGAATAATAGCCCTTATACTCTTAATAAATATAAATAACTTTAAATTATTTAAATTAAAGACTTATTATTAAGTAATAAAAGAAAGATATAATATTTAATAAAACTTAAAATTAAATAATAAAATTAAATGCTTATAAGAAAATAATATTTAAAAGGTAATCCCTTTATTAATAAGTAAGTATATACTTAAAGGTAAATAAGTTTATACCTTAAAATATAATCCTTAAGGAGAGGTTATATATTATAAGGTATATTAAATTATTTATAAAATCAAATAATATAAAGGTATTAACTATAATAAGACTTTTACCTTAATAATTAAACTTATAAATTATAAAGCTATCTTTACTCTTATAACTATTATAAATTAAGATTTAAAATAAATAAATATTAAGATAATATTCCTTTATAAGAATATAAAAAGGGAAATTTATATTAAATAATTAATAAGTTATAAAATTAAGAAGGGAGTATATTAACTCCTTAAAGCCCTTTATAAATTAAAGTAATTATTATAAATTTAATATTATACCTCTATTAATTATATAAAAGAATTAGGCTTAATATTATTATTTATTAACTTAAATATCTTTATTAATCTTAAAGTAAATATATTATTAATTTTATATATAAATAATTAATTAATTGATTTATATACCTATTCTAGCATCTATTCGTACTAATTAGGGAGGTCTATACTTTATATAATAGCGAGTATAGCTAGCTATACTACGTCGCTATTATTGTAGAAGAAACCTTAAAGCTACTAACTCCTAGACGAAAACTCCCGCTTATTAATACTATTTTATCTTTATATTCTTTACCTAGCCCTTTTTAAGTACTTAGGTTATTTAATACTACTAGGATCTCTTATCTATAACGTTACTCTTTAATTAATATTTATATACCTATAACTATTTATTTAATACGGTAGATTAACTGATATCTCTCTTAAACCTATCTTCCTCTACGTCTTTCTTCTTATATATATGCTACTACTAGCTACTATTAATAATATATACTATACGTGTATTCCCCGTATCCCCTTCTCTTTCTCTTATAAGTGGCCGGAGCTATTAGCTAAGGCCTTCTATAATATTATAATTCAACTAATAATAAATCGACGCTAATTTAGTAGGACCGGTTAGAAAATTAAGTGTCTTATCGGAGGGTAGATAATCGACTAGACCTAGGTGTAGGTTAGCGGTATAGAACGGCATAAGGACACGGCTGCCATCTGGAATATTAGATTTTTTCGGGTGTACCGGCGGGGCCATATAGGTGATAGCGATACTCCTTACTAGCGGGGCGTTATACCGACTATTACTCGATACCGCAGTTATATTAATATAGATTATAGGTAGATATCGTGTATACCTATTCGTAGGCTATAGGCTGTATTTATCGTAAGAGCGCGTTTAGACCTGGATTAACGCTATATATTTAACCCTGTATATACGTTACTAACGCGTCCGTAATTTCCAGTCGCGTTAGTTTAAGATCGATTAGCTCTCCCATATTAAGATAGAAGGTTCGTAGCTAGTACTACGTATAAGTTAATCTCGTTACTAGCTATATATAAATAATATTTTATATATAAGCCTTAATAAAGAAGCTATTTAATATATTAAAAATAAATTAGATAATAAATTTAAGAGAATAAATTTAAGATTATATACCTTTTACCTTAGTATAATAACTACTTAAAGATATAAGATAAAAGAAGATAAAAAGATAATAATAAAGATAGTAAATATAATAAGTTATATAAGTAAATAAGAATATAAGTTAAGAGAGAAGTAAGTTAAAGAGGAGGAGGGATAGAATACCTAATAAGGGAGATATAATAAGGAAGGAGGTAATAAGATAAGTAAAAGAGGAGGAGGAGGTAATATAATAATATATTAATTAATAAGAAGTAAGAAGATAAGGTTAATAAATAAGAAGGAATAAGAATTATATAAGTTCCTTAAAATAATATAAAATATAAAGTAAGAATAAATAAGTAGAATATTATAAAAGTTTTATTAAAGTATAATAAGTTAATTATATACTTATATTAATTATAATATTAAGGGATATATTAATATAAAGGAGGCTAGGAAAAATATATTAATATAATTAATAATATAAAGAAGATTAGATAGCTAAGTAAAGATTATATAATATATTATATTAAGAGTAAAGATACCCTTAACTTAATAAATATTAAAAGTAGAAAATATTAAGAAGGTTAAATAAATTGTAATAAGGATTAATAATATTAAAAAAAAGAAATAATTATTTAAAGTTATATTTATATAACTAATATAAATATTTTATATTATTAGTAAAGTTATAAAATCTATTATTATAGTTTATTAAATAAAGGTAAGTAATATTATACTTTATACTATAATAATAAAGGTAAGGGAATAGTTAAAAAGAATAAAAGAGTAAATTACAAAGGTATATAAATTAATATAAATACTTTAATAAATATTTAAAATAATAATATATAAGATTAAAATAATAATAATTAATAATAAAGATTAAAGTATTATAATAAAGGAGTTAAGAGTAATTAATAAAAGATTATATCTTTAATTAAAGATAATTAAGATTAAATAGCTAGCTTTTATTTATAACTTAAATATAATTAATAAAGAGAAGAAATTCTCCTTGCTAATTATTAAAATTATTAACCTTAAAATAATAAATAAGTTGATTAAAGAAGGAGTTATAATAAAAGATATACTCTTCTTTTATACTTAATAAGAAAGGGATATAATATTTAAATAATACTTTAATAATTATATATATAAGTCTATTAATAAAACTTATATAAAGTTAAAAATATATATTAAATATATTAAATATATTAAAAGCTACCTAATTAATAATTATATAAAAGACTTAAGTATAATAAAAAGATATATAATTTATAAGGGTAAATACTTAATATAAGATAAGAGTTATTAAATTAAGTAAAAGGAAATAAAAAAGAGAAAGGTTAAATTAAAAGTAAAATTAAAATACTTTAAAATATTAAAGAAAAAGGTAATATAAGTTATATTATTTATAATAAGAGGTTATTAAGATATAAAGGGCTTTTAAATAATAATATATAATATAAAGTATAAAGTACTTAAAGAGATAATATCTAAGGTAAATAATATATTAATAAAGAAGGTTAAGAGGCTATTAAACTTATTTTAATTAAAATATAATTAACTATTCCTTTTAATATAATAACTTTAATATTAATAATAAAGGGATAAGTTTATCTTAACCCCTAATTAAAATATTAATATATAAATAAAGAATTAACTTTTATTTATTTAATAAGTAATATAAGGGGATTAAAAATTCTATAATATAATATATAAAGAAAGAAGGATATAATAATAATACTCCTTTTAAAGAATAATAAAGTTTAAGATATATATTTACTTATTATATAAGAATTAATTAAGAATTTAATAAATAATATATCTTATAATTATAATATAAATAGGTTTTACTTAATATATTATAATAATTTAAAAGTAAAAACTTACTTTTATATTAATAAAAGATTAGACTTAAAGTCTTAAGAGATATGATAATTTGTGGAAAGCTTAATATAGACGAATATTTTCGAAGGGAAAGAGAGTATATACGGTTAAGAAATATTAGTATCTACTTTCAATCGTTTGAGCTCTATTTATTCAAGCTATAACTGAAGCTCCGCGATTAGAGCTTGTAACTATAATAGTGCCTAGGGGAAGCTCGTCAGCCAAGGTCTTAGATATTAGATGAGCGAATTCCTTCGATAATAACACAAGCCAGGACCTCTTCTAGGGTCTCTATCTTAAAATCCATAGTCTTTGCAGACGCCTCCGTATCGAAAGGATATTCGGTTATCCGTTATAAGAAAGGCTTTTATCTACGCTATACGAAATTAGATTAAAATCGTATAATTATCGGAGGTAATGGGATCCACTGTATATATGACGGGAAGGCTGCTAGGGATGATGCTTCACTGTGATTTTAGAAGTACTGTTATCTCGCGCTGTCTTTAAATCCAAAAACGCTCGAAGCTCGTGCATCTTGCTTGAATCCTCATACTGCCACCGAATCTACCACCTCATCCCTTGATTGCCCGAACACTCCCAGTGTTACTCTATCCGAGGATTGAGGTGGACAGACTGTCCGCGGAGGCGATCACGGAGTAGCAGCCACCGTTGACCGCTTCCGCGTTACCGCCGTCACTCCACCATTTCCCAAATGGCAGGGCCAGCCAGGCTTGGCACAGGATGAAGAGGAGGACTGGGAGATCGTAAGGATCGTTGGCAAGAGATGGACGGGGAGGGGTTGCGAGTACAAGGTGCGATGGAAGAGTACATGGCTGCCCAGAAGCGAGTTAGGGAATGCACAGGAGTTGCTGCAGAAGTTCGAAGCACAAGGCCGAGCGCAACGTGGAGGCAAACGTGGCAGATCAACCGATGGGGCGTTGAGTTCCTAAGTTTCTCCTACATCGCTACGAGTCTTCGCTCTTCCCTCCGTCCAGACTTATTGAGGACTTTGAATGTTTGTACGAAAGAAACAATGGACCTTTGCAGGATGAAATTGAATACAAACCCTCAGCGCTTTCTTTACATTGGCAGCCGCCAGTATTTATAGCCAAGGCTAGGAGTTTTATCATTCCCTTTCGATGGGTATCTCAGGAGTTTCAACCCCCTTCAATTCACGTGCTTCTCTCGAACATGGGTACCTATTGAAGCACCTTCGCTGCAAATCATTTCACAACCCGAGTGAGAACCTTTATGGATATCTCCGTGTCTTTGAAGATGCCATTTGGTCGGAGAGCCACCGTTCTTCCCAACACAGGCGTTGAGTCAATGGCACTTTTTGACCCATTAACCCACCTTTTTCTTCTGGCCCACCATACGTACAAGGGCGTGTCCGTTCTAACCAAGACTCCTAATTCCAAATCTCCAAACAGTTGGCCATGAAACAACTCGATGTGTAACGTTGAATTCTCATCTCAGTCCCTACGCTGACCGCCTGGCCCACACCTTGTGATGCCTTCTCGCTGCACCCATCCCAAGAGTAGCTTCTCATAGTCGGTTCCTCTTGCACTTGCTGCAAGCCAAAATTCGACACTGCCTGCACTCAAAGATATATTGCGGAAGGTTGTGATAGCATTCTTCACATTGATGTGGTCTAGGAACATAACGCCAATTTCTATGTAGGCAGTTATGACGTTCTCCGAGATTGGCGATAGCTTGATCTACCTGTCGCTCTCTAGCTACACCCCCTTGAGGTCGACCGCGGGCGATCTTCGTTCCACTGGTCATAAGGACAAGTCTTCCAGCGCTACCCGCAGGTGTAGCTGCTGAGATTAATAAACTGTGTCAGAAGAGGGGAGGGCGAGTTACTAGAACTGAGCACTGCAGGGACAGCTGCAATTCACGTCAGTGTCTGTCGGATAAATCATTTCCGTGAGTACGCTTACACCATATGATTACATCCAATGTCAAGCTCAACGAGTCTCCGCAGATGACACCATGTAGTATCGTCACTACATGTTCCGTGACAGCCTTCACAAGGAATTGCGTCGGTCCAGAAGACTTTTGGGCTTGCGTAACGCCTTTGGAGCAATGTGTTTCCAGAGATACGTGACTTGGTACTCCTTTTACGTAGTACTAAGTTTAAAGTATTTCTCTAAGGGTTTCCCGTATAAACCGATGTCATCGGTAAGGCTTGGTGTATATAGTTGATCCTAGATACAAGACGTAGCACAAAGACGAAAAAAGGAGAAATGACAAGTTCCCTCTCCCGTCTAGAAGGGTTCACCCCTTACTCGGGCAAACCCCCCAGTCGGGCGCCCTAACCCTAATTGCCAAGACACTAAATTTATTTACTTTTCTATTGATCCTAATAGTGTTTTATGCCCCTATAAATATCAGACAATCGCCCCTATAAACGCAGAAAAAGAGATATCGAAGGAGGAGCGTATAGAGCTAGCTGTCAAGCGGTAGAGGGAGGTAGAAGGCAAGATCTCTAAGACTAAAGTAGCGAAGTAGTACGGTCTCCCTCCTTCTATATTCTTCGACCGTATTAATAGCAAGATATCGAAAAAGGAAAGCGCTATAGAACGCCAGCGTCTGACTCTAGGGGAAGAAAAGGCTGTAATAGATTAGATCAAACGTCTATAGAACTGGGGCTGGCCTACTCGTATCGAACAAGTCCGCTTCCTTACTCAGGAGCTTTGCTAGAAGAAGGGCGACGACGCCCCTATTAGGATTAACTATACGTAAAAGTTTATAAATTATTATAAAGACCTAAAGAGCAAATATATTCCACCTCTTAATAAAGAACGCGCTAATACTTAAGACCCTGTCCTCTTATAAGGCTGGTTCGAGCTCTTTTAGTAGATAAAGACGAGGTTCTAGATCTAGGAGGAGGATATTTATAATATAGATAAGGAAGGCTTTATAATAGGCGTTATCGTAAAGCTAAAAGTTATTATTTTAAAGTATAATAAGAATAAATATATAATTTAGTATAATAATCGCGAATAGGTCTCCCTTATTAAGTACGTCTTAATAGATAGTCGGGCCTTAAAGCTATAGGTTATCTTTAAAGTAAAGCTTATATAAAAGGCCTGGAAGGAGTCTTTACTAGATAGCTTTATTACTATTAGCGAGAACGGATAGACTAATAATTAAATCGGTCTACTATAACTTAAAAGGTGTTTTAAACCTCAGATTATAACGACTTAGAAAGGCGAGTATAAGATACTTTACCTTGACGGTTATACTTTATATATTAGTACCGCTGCTATTAAGTTTACTATTAAGTATAAGATTATCCTACTTTACTTACCAGCGCATACGACTTATATCTTATAGCCCTTAGATATCGGTATCTTCTTACCGCTAGCAACTATATATAAAAATCACCTCCACCGATTAATACTACTAGGAGCGGGGTATAATATCGATAAATACGACTTTCTAGAGTTCTATAAGTTCGCTCGGAGGCAAGTATTAACACCAGACGTTATCAAGAGTATATAGAAGAAATCAGGCCTCCTACCCTTTAATCCTGACTTGATACTAAGCGACTTCCGGCTAAATCTAGTATCTTATATCCTTAGGATCGAGCGACTTAGTCTTTCGCTTCGCCCTACTACACCACCTAAAGCGTTAATCAGCTACTCTAGATCCGGCGGGAGCGGTAAGCTCCTCTTTATACTAGCGAATATTACGTAGATAGAGCGATTAATATAGTAGTTTAAGGATAGGATAATGCAGCTAGCTGCGGAGGATATCCTAAAAAAAGTAGGTAAAGCTTATTAATTTACTTTTACTAAATTATATATCTAGGATAATATTAATCTAAAGCTTCTAGAGGTAAATAGGCGTAAAGACAAGAAGAATAATCGAACTAGAGGTAATAACGGTACTATAATACTATACGACTCTAGCGTTCTTAATAAACGTAGGAGTAATACCTAGATTAAAGCTAATATAAAGCTTAATAAGTAAGTAGCGATAATATAGAAGGATATCTTTAATAAGCTGGACCCAGACTTATTTATCGCTAAAAGACAGTTATATCGACCTCGCCGGCGTTAGTCTTAGACGCCTTAAAAGCAGGTCCGATTTTCATCTAACACGCCAGCGACACTAAGTAGAATAGCTCCTCCTCCTCCTCCTCCTCCTCTTACGCTAGTAGCGCCCTCCTAACTCCTACCTACACGCCGTCTGGTTTTGACGCTCCGGGTTAGGGTAACGCTGGAGGACCTTCGCCAGGGGCGCTGGCGAGAATCAGGGCAGTTAGATATAGGGGTAATAGGGAGGACACTACGACGTCGTAGACCCCCAAGGAGGATGTGATATAGGTTCAAAAAGAGACTCCCAGGGACCTCAGGCAAGACAGCAGCACCTCAGGTCACGTACACCTAGGTAAGACAGCAGCACCTTAAGATCACGTGCAAGCTTGCCTAGAACGGCTAGCGTATTAAAAAAAGAGTATACTTTTAAAAGTGGTCTTAATCGATTATTTAGACGTCTAGAGCCTGTCTAGGATATCCGGAGTTAGGTCTATAGAGCAGAATTCAGTATTAGCAAAAGTACTTAGTAACCACGTGGAGTCTAGTTAATTCCTTTAGATGGCTTCAAGCTTGATATATATAAAGATACCGGAGCAACCTACTTCTATAATTTAATAAGCGTTGATATCGCTATCGCTATCTAAAGATAAGGTGTTTTATAGCAGCTACGCCTGACAGCAGCTCAGCCTTATATATCTTGGTAAAATCGCCCGAGTAGGGGGTTTGCCCGAGTAAGGGGTGAACCCTTCTATAGTGCGCCTTTTAATCTTTGAGTCCCGAGGCAGACAACCGATTTGGCTTTGATGCCTAACAGCTGGAGCCTGTCTGCGTTATTATCGCATCGATCACGGGGGATAAGGGAGTAAGTATGATCTGTTGATACTGTTAGTTAGTTCTGGAAAACCCTAGAGTTGTGGATAGGTTTGAACTTACCAATAGGGGCCGGCATGGCGATGATAAAAAATGAGAGCAGTGCGAAACCAACGCTGAGGTTGCGGGTGTGCATTTCTGGTGGAAGGTGACTAGAAGCTTCGCTATGCTGTGTGGAGGTGTTATTGTTTATATGAGGGTCGAGAATATAGCATGCCATACTTATTTATACGCAAAATGCGCTTAGAAAGCCTGGAACCAATTCTGCCCGATGCTGAAATGCTTCAAATCTCTATACGCTGCGAGGCACTTGGACCCTACGTAAAATGGGATAAGACCTGTACATCCGCGGTCCCATGCCGGATTTGCCCTATCCTCCGTACAATACGCCGTCGGTGAAGTCCTTCTCTTCCACCGTTGAAGAAGCTTGATGAATCCAGGCTTTTAACTCCAAGGAGCCATCGGCACTACTTCCAATCTCCTGTGATCCTTCGCTTGTCGAGTTACAATTATCAACAGACGTCACGTCACCCTCCAAGTCATTATCAAATATGGGACGCAACCACGGATCCTTGTATGCATCTTCCGGAGGGCTACCCTCTCCATTATCTAGGACCCACCGAAACGAAGCTATCGTAGCATTAATGGACGTGTCTTCGTTGTCAAGGATTCGCAGATCGTGGAAAAGCTCTCGGTCGGGAAGGGGGTTTGGAAATACATGTGGACTCATCAAGTCTGTTCCCATGTTGTCGTCAAGTTTGCATCCGTCCTTAAAGCACCACGTCGAGCCCTTGTATACCATAGTATGTCTGTCACAATCTTTATGGACTTGTACTCTAAGCGGGCAATTCTTCAATAAAGCGTACCCCGGAGGCTCCCAAGGCGTGAAAGGGCCAATCCCGTAGTGCAGATCATCATCAACAACTGGAGGAAGCTTTCGAAGTCGCCAGCAGTCACTGCGCCGGATATATGGTTTCGAAGAACGCATCTCGTAGTATCTACCTCCCCCCGCAATGTCCATAAACGACTGTGGTACTCCAGTCCAAGCATACGCATGTGGTTCCAAAGGCGGTTGGCCAGAGCTGACTTGACCTAAAATTTTGGACGTCAGGCCGCTGATTGCAGCACCTATCGACAGGAATGCAATGTTTGGGGCGCGTCGAGCACATATTAAAGCTATGACCTCCGCGTATTGTCCTGGAGCATCTTGGACACCACTCATTTCATTCAGATCCCACAGTGGCTGTAGCCAAGGACTGGCGAGATTGCTGGGTACGAGAGGGTTCCAGAAAACTCCACATAGGCTCGAATTGATGACCTCGCCTCCGCAGCTCAGTGTAATATAGTAAGGCAGGTCGTTGAACAATCGATCCAAGTCCTCGCTGCACAGTTTTGCTGACATCAATCCGGAGTTGCGTGTCCTCGGACGAGGAAGGGTTGGATCTAGATTGAGGTAGTTATGTGTAGGAAGTAGCAGTGCCGTTGCGAGCGCCGCATGAAGCTGGTGATGGCTCACGCCGTGTCGATTGCAGAGGCCGATCAGGCTCTGCAATGCCTCATGTGAGGTCAGAGGCGTGTGGCCACTCATTCCCAGGTTTCCGCGGCCTTCCCCGCACTGTATGCTGAATGGAGACCCGGGCGCCACTAGAGAAATTTCCCATGGGGCGTGATGGCTGTACGTGTGTTCCTGGAGGAGAGTGACCCGAAAGCCCCTACCCGGAGCCAGAACAGCCGTAAACCACCGCACAGTTCGGGAGTCCACATCGCCGACGTCCACTGGAAAGCTAGAGACAATTTCATCGCCCTGATATAGAGGGGCTGTGGTCTTTGTATAGACAATCTGTGATCCACTCCGGCCCTGCAACTCCATCAAACGAGCAGATAATATATATAACCAGGCCAGAACCAATATTACGAGAAGATTCGGCTGGTCATTCCCTTCCAACTCAGTCCATGCGCTGAAGCTGTTACCGCGTAGAGTTACCTTAGTCGGAGCCCGTATCAGCAAGCGCAGCTGAACTGGAGGAATGTGAATGGGCTTCCCACTAGCTTCGCAATCCTTAGATCCCGCGATGTGCCATTTTGAATCCAAGGGAAATGATACCAACAGACCGTAGCTCGCACGATCAGGTATCGGGGGTACTCTGCCTAACATGTTCCGAAGCTCGAACCGTTCCAAATTGAGGCCGTTCTTGAGTTCATAGAGAGCTGCATCCGCCTCATAGTTCCAGTATCTCCTTGCGCTAGAATAGGACTTGTCAACTTCGGCAGAGGTAGGTTATAAAGGCTGTTTAAAGATTCCAGTGAGTATAAGTCACTATTAGTACTAGGCTGTAGATACAACTTACCTGGTCTTCTGGCCTATCAGAGCTATACACCATTTCGAAGATTAATGCGAGAGTACGTGGTAATTGTTGCGGTAGTAATGGGTTTCCCGAAAAGAACGAACATAATGGAATGAGTTGCGTTTACGGAGCGCGCAATTATTAGTAATGTAGATCCGCTAAGAGATCTGCACCTGGCCTCCTATGTATGACTCATGGTTTTCACGAACATTCAATTCCAATGGATCCCCATGTTGATGTCTGTAGTCAGCGGGCTTTCCATCAAGCCAAAGGATCTTTAGTCACGATACTTGAACGAAAGACATGAGTACAAGCTCAGGCAAGAAAGGGGCATGTAATGCTTGCGGCCACATGAATAATAAACACAGCTACCATAAGTACAAGAAAAGGGACGCATGGAAAATTTGTCAAGCCACATGCGCACACCCAAATACCTAGTATACTTCCACCTATAGCAAGTACAAAGTTCGTTGTAACGGTGGAGGACCATTTCCTAGTCTTATCAATGAGATAGTAAGATGTTGTAAGTTAAAAGCGACACTATTCGCAAAATTAAAAATTTAACCCAATGTTTCAGAAAATTCTACGACCACGCTTCTATTTATCGAACGCTGCTATTCCTTTCCGATCTTCGTTACCAAGTGTAATTACAGCTCCCAGCCTTTAAAACATATGACCGGCTAAGCTTAGGATCGAAGGGCATAGTAGGAACGGATATTAGACGCTAGGAACGAATACTCTTCCGCCACGCTACTCTTTTACGCGCTATACCAGTTAGATAATAATTATTATAGTATTACGAGGACGTTAAACTACTAGGCTAGAGATATCTCTACTATATCCTATAATTCACAAAGTCGAACGGTAATAGGAAGAGAAATCATATAAAGGCCCCTTTAAATATTAATAGAATTTCCTCCTACCTTATACGTCACTAGATTTGGCCTAGTCTATAATAAAATACCTTGCCCGAAATACCCTCTCTCCTCTTTAAATCGACCCCTAATTATTAAGGATAGTGTTTACGATAGTAGAAGCTAGAGGTAAGAGTATTTATTAGAATCTTTACTAAAACTAGATTTAAATTCCTTATTTAAGCTAGTAACTATTTCCAGATAATATATTAATACCTTTATACTCTAATATATAGCTAATATATAAGCCGTAGCTACTATATTTTTAATCTATAATAGACTAATAGTTAGTATTAACGGACTTATCTATATTTAATTATAAGGGTCTAACCTATCGACTATTAAGATCCTTCTCTATTAATCGGTCGAGCTCTTTAGAATTATACTTCGCCGCTCCGCTAACCGTCACGGCCTTCTTTAAGAAGCTTACCTAGACTTGCTTTCTTATAACGAGTACAGCATTCCTATCTATAGCTAGGCTGGATTTACGCTTCTACCCCTCGTGCTATTCTACTACGGAAGCCTTCTACAGGGCCTTACGTGCTTATATACTAACTCTTATAGAATATAAGAAAGTGAAAGCTCTACCTAGATAAGTCCCGGTCCTATAACTATTAATAGTATTCTAGAAGAAAAAGTCTCCCCTCTAGTTAGCTAAAGCTATAAAAGGGGTGGCCTTAAGTTACGGCACGCCCGATTATTAACTACACCTCTTAATTATAAAGTAGAAGCTCTCCCTTAAACCTATCCCCCCTTATCCCGTTTAATGTCTTAATAAAGTCCTGCGCCGACTTATCGTTCTAGTAGTAGAGGTAGGCGAGGAGTAGGCCCCTAGACGTACGCCATCCCTCTCGCTATATATTAACCTTATAACGGCGGGAGACTTACTCGCTTTCAAGCCCCTCGCGCTAGATCCGACCTAAGTCCCGAGTAAGAGAGGCGTAAAGATAATACGCCCTCCGTATATTATCCTCTTTAATTCCTAGGTCGTCGCCTACCGCTAATACTAAAGCCGTTAAAGGACGGTTAGAGTTAGCCCGAAGGTAGCTATATTAAGATTCGATTATTCTACTTACCTACTTTAGTCTTTATTATTATCGAGTCGTTAGCTCGCTAGAAGGACTTAAAGACGATTTAAGGCCGAAGGAGTCTATTATTAAGGAAGTTATAGAAGCGGTAGTCTCGCTACGTATTATTACGCCGATAGAGTTAAGCGAGAGCCTCCTTAAGCCTACTACGATTAACGGGGAAAATTTAGTTAGAGGACTGAATAGAAGTGTAGCTCTTACTAAAGCTGTTCCTAGACTTAGATTTTAGTCTACTCTAACGCAGCGAGATACTTAAAGATCCCCTCCTATCTTACCTTATCCGTTAGGCGCGCTTAAATAATAACTTAATAGATAGATCGGTTTATAATCGCGTCACCGAATAAGCCGGCTAGAATCCGTCTATTAAGTAGGACGAGCTCTAGGTTAATTTACGCCTAGACTACCTCTCGATTAGGCTCAGACTATCCGCTTACAACCCTAGCAATATAGCCGGGTACTCGAGTAGGGAAGCGGCCACGGCTAAAACCACGGGCAGGGCCCCCGCAAGTAGAGTTAGGATGGTTGGATATTAGAGTGAATTTAAGGGAAGAGAGAGGGGAGAATCGACGGTATAATAGGGTTAAAAGATATAAGTAGAGAAGAAGGTACTAGGAGGAATAGAGGATTAATAGAGTAGGTATAGAAAGGGAGAAAGATAGAGGGAGTTAGCGCTTTTATCCTTCTTAATAGTAAAAGATAGTATTCCTTCGATGAATATAATAGATTAATAAATCCTTTTTATCTAGTTATATATACGTAGATGAAGTCTTAATAATAAGTACGCTGAAGTAAAGAACCGGAGTTAAGACACTTCTTTTTAATAAATATAATAAAGTAATAAACCCTTTATTCCTAGTTATACGTGCGTAAAGGAATTAAGATATACTTATAGAAGTAAAGGGGACTTAAAGGTAGCTTAGATAAGTACGACCTAGATAGGTATTATATTAATACTCCTGAAATTTAATACTATAATCCTAAGTAGTAAGCTAAGGATATACCTGCCGTAATATCCGTTAGCCTAGCTTATACGTGCCGACGCTACGGCTCCGAATTTACTTCTAATAAATAGGGGTTACTCGTAAACCTATTATAGCTTAGCGAGATACCACGATCCTACCTTATAATTAAAAGGTACGCATCACGTACTAAACTTATATAACTAACTAAAGCTAAGTAGAAGGCTTACGTAAGTATCTAGGAGGCCTTTAACTAGCCTACCTTCCTCGTCTACGTAGACCCGAACCGTGTTCTATTTACGCGGGTATAATATAGCTAGTACGTAAAATCATATGGCTTATAACGTGTAGTCTGGTATATATAGTATTATAAGTAGTACTATAAGTACTAACGTATATGCCGTGTTACGGTATCTCTAAGTTTCTTCTATAACTAGACTTAGTCTACTATTCACCGAGTCTTCCGCCTGCGACGGGGTTCTAATAAGAGCGCGGTTAAAGTCTTTAAATAGAAGGTTAATAGGTAATAGATATAATATATTCTAAGCTTACGTTAATATATAATTAATATATTAGGTTAGTACATTTAATTTTAGATATAATAGGAGGCTATTATATATAGTTAGTTAATCGATATATATAATATCTCCTATTTCTACAGATAATTAATACTATATCTACGTGGTATAATCGCGCTAGCTAATCTGCCTTCTTTATTAAATTTAGTTTCGTCCGGGTAAATTACTACGTTTTAGCTTTTCTTACGTATAATATATTAAGAGTACTACTTTAACGAATAGTAATAAGGTCAAGGAGGTTAATAAGGGATAAGGTTAGGTTTAAACTAATCTTATATAATATATATGCGAATAAGTAAAGAACTCTAATACTTACTCCTACTTACCCTAAGGAGGCTATATTTAATTCCTTAAGCCATTTCTAGTTCCTCTAGTTTTAGTCCCTAGATAAGCTATTTCTAACTCTACCTCTTCTAAGCTTACTACCTGGGATCCTACTTCTTATAAATACCGCTTTAAACTTATCGTGATAGTATTAAGGTTAACGTCATTATATAGCTTACTATAATATACTACGCTTTCTACTACTAAACGTATAACCTTATATATCGTTTAAGTAGTTAGGTATAAGTAGTGAAAATACGCGAGGAGAGCCTTCTAATAAGGATCGCTGTACTTTATAGTATTATATCTATTATATACGTCAGCTAACAGTTCTCTTATATAATAGATTATATTTTCCGGGCTATAGCAGACCCGTAGAGTAAGAGAAAGTCTAGAGATATTCTTCGTCTATAGATACTCTTCGTCTAAAGCTATTAATCGTCTAGAAATACTTATCTAAAGATACTCTTCGTCGCTAGACGCGAGTCTCTAGATAATATACGTCTAGAAATAACATTCGTCTTCTAATAGTAGTCCTAAGACTAATTATATCTTAATACTACCGTTTAAAGACCTCTTTATAGCGAAGTAAAGAGATCTTTAAATACTATTCTAGATAGAAAGAGAAACGTATTCCTAGAATTCGCTCCTTTATAACCCCCTTCTAGAGCTAAGACTAATATAGCCCTTAGTCCTATATAACTAAGTTCTACTTACCTATTATAAATTGTCCTATATACCCGAGGTCTGCCTTATAATCAAAGATTTATCTCTCAGCCTTAGTCTAGTCCCTTTCACGAATATCTATCCTTAACCCCCGAGGTCTATCCCTTAATTAAAGGCTGTCCCTTAGCCCTAGCCTCGCCCCATTTATTAAGATCTATCCTAAATTTTATAGCCTAGGCCTTATCGCTTAGACCATCCCTTGGTCTAGGTCTATCCCTTCAGCTCGGTCTATCCTAAAATCTATGGCCTAGGCCTTAGAGAAAAGACCGTGGCTAGAGGGGATAGACTTAGCTTAAATAGGCCCCGGGGATCGGCGAACGCTCTATATAACACGTAGGACGTATAGCTAAAGAGTACACGCCAAATAGGCGTAGGTTAAAGGAGTATACGCTAAAGGAGCGTAGGCTAAAGGAGGGCACGCTAAAAGAGCGTAGGCTAGAGGAGGCTTAATATAGTCCCCCATCTATATATTATCTAGGGTCTAATTCGATCTTCGATATAACCGCTAGTACCTAAGTAGGCTCCTAGGAAGCCTGATCTTATCTATAGCTCTTTAAAGTTTGCTATCGAATCTAAGTAATAGTCTTCCTCGTACGACTATTTCCTATTTTATAACTAGTTACTTCCCCCGGACTAGTCTTTCTTGCTATTACCGTTCATGCTTATAAACCGCGTATTACCTACTATTTTAGCTTTAATAAATAACTAAGTAATTAGATCTTTACGATAGTACGGTTATATTAAAAATAGAAAATACTATTATCTCCGCGAGAGCCGACCTCTACTACGAGATCTGCTATTAGCCCCTAAATTACTCTTCTTAGATCGATATCTCGGATTAGAATTAGAAGAACGCTTCTCTTATTCTCTTTTTAGGCGCTTATTAGAGAGATTAGAAACTCGGTCTACGTCCTAGGAAAGTTCGTCCGCCGATATTTCAGATCCTAATATATCCGGCTCGATAGTAGACTAAGATATACTTTAGGTAGAAGGTTCTAAGGTAGACTTCTCTTTAGGTATACCTATTACCCTGCTATTAGTAGCTGTTATAAGCCCGTCCCTTTACTCCTTCGCCTAGTCTCTAGCGTTTCTAAATACGCTAACTCCTTCTTAAAATCTTTTAGTAGTACTAGTAATCGCAAATATATTAAGTTAAGTTATATAATACTCAGGAGAGTCTTCTATATTAGATACTTAGGTAGGGTGTATTATATATATCTTAAGGGTGCCGTTATAATAAGTCGTAGTAATAGTATACGCATTATTATTATATATCAGAGTAGGGTCCGCTTTAAATAACCGAAGCTGATAAATACCACGGGCACCTAGTACGCCGTCGAAGCAGGCTTGTCCCCTGCCTAGCAGCGTATTAGTAAGGTCCTTGATATAAATAATAGCGGGGGTACTATTAAACTTCCTTTCCTAAGGGATAATAACGGCCTGATCTTTCGCCTCGACCTAACGGGTAGTACCGGTAATTATACTCTAATACCCAAGAAACTTTACATACTAGAGGCATGCATTAAAGATATTCTAGAAGTCGTCTATAGTAAGGGACACCCGGGCTACTAGCGTTGTCTATAGAAGGCTTCTATATAGTACATCCGAAACTTAGCAAGGCCTTATAATTACCTGTCTAGGAAGCTTTTATACGAGGTCTAGGGGTCTTAATTACCTAATATGCCACATAAATACGCATTAAATTTTAGTAGGGAAACTACCGCGGACCGCGCCCGCGCTAATATTTTCATAAATAGCTATAATAGCACCTAACTAGCCTCTTACTTCCTAACTATCTACTAATTATCGTACCAGGGATTATAACTACCCTGAGTTTGCCTCCCGGTCTTAATGCTGATAAAATCCTCTTATAAGGCATATCTAGTATTATTTTCCTCGAGAAATCCATATCTAAGATTATTAAAGTCCCTAGAGGTATTAAAGAACGACCGGAAATTAAAGTAGAAAAGAGGATTTACGAGCGGTTAAGCTAAGATAGTTATTATTACGGGCTCTTAAAATATCTAAGATCTAAGACATTTAATAATAGTAGTACTTAGGCTATTCATTTAGTCTATACCTCTAAGGGCTAGCTATCTATATTTCTATAGGAGAAGCGTCTCCCTTATAAGGAGCTTAAGACACGAATATAATAGATTAAATAACTTAGACACGTACTCCGATATATCTATTTAAAGAATATTATTTACGGTGATATCTCTTATAATAATATATTCTTAGATAAAAATCTAAACGCGCGATTAGGTGACTTCGCTAGCTCCTCTATTAATAGCTCTAAGCTTTTAATTACCTACTTAGATAGTTATAAACCTCTATAGTCAGGTCTACTTAAGAAGGCGGATATCTTTGCCCTAGGAAGCGTGTATTATTATATTATAACAGGACTCGCCCTATATTATAAGCTACCAGGTTATTAGATTAAGATATTATACGAAAAAGGGATATTTCCGGAGATAGCTACGTTAGACTAGATTAGAAATATTATAAGGGGCTGCTAGGAAGGCAAATATAATTATATAGAGGCTATTATTACGGATATAGACATATAAGGTATATTAATTAATCTAAGAGAGTATAGATAGAAATTAATCTGAATTCTAATAGACTCTAAATAGTAACGCTCGAACGCTATAATATATCCTTCTCTTATCCCTATCTTTCGACTTATACTACTCTGCCTTACGGCCTTCGGCCTCGGGTTTTCGGCCCCCTATATCCTAGCTGGGTTTAAGTCTCTATTAAATCCGCCGAAGAGGTTATTATAAAAGAGAGGACTTAAATAGCTGGTGCTAAAGCATAATTTATTAGTTATATATATAATAACGTTTGAAGCGACTAACCTTCTAAGTAGGATATACTAGGCAAGGTCCAGGCCTCTTCGTGCTCCTAAGGACCGTACTACTCTATATTACGGTGCTTATTACGGTATATATTCTACCTACCTGGATCGCTACGGGGTATAGGATAGTCACGTTTTCCTTTAAGATATAAGGCGGTTTTTTCTAACACTCTTTATAGGAGTAAGTAGTTTCGGAGGATTAGTATATCTCAAGGGTTATAAATAGTATAATAAACGAGTAGAATCTAAATATTTTTGATTTTCTACTTATAAGGTTACTATATAGATTATAATACTCTATTAAGCTTGTAGCGAGTATTTATACTATATTAAATGCGCGAAGGGGGTAGTAATTCTATCTCTAGCCTAGAAGTAGGTATTAGGAGATAAGGTAACCTGATATCGACGTGGACGTATACGATTAGTACAAGTCCTACGAAGCTACGGCTAGCTAATTACGACTAGCCGAAAATAGCTTATATATAAGCGGATATATTAACGGCGAAATTAAAGAAAGTAATTAGGTATAAGCTTATACCGCGAGGCGTGGTCCATATTATTAGCTATAGTCTATACCTAAACTAGTCTATACTACGAGGCGTAGGCTATAGTAACGTTCCTAACTAGGAAGACCTGGAGAGTAGATATCAGCCTTTTAACCTATTATATATTAGCGGTCATTAACCCTTTTAGTATACTATTAACTTCCTTAGTTAGCCCGTAACCTAACTAGTTAGCCCGGCCTGTACGTATTCATCTAGCCCTTAGCGTAGTAGGTCTCGGCGCCGCGAAGCATCGGCCCCTGTTAGCTTCGACCCTAGGGCCAAGTCAACCTTACTAATCTTATACTTATATGGCTTTTAATCTCTCGCGGCAGCTTTAGATATCTTTGACGCAATCCAACCTCATGCCCCTAGCTAAGGCCCCTAGAGCCTTCGAGAACCTTCAAGCGTTTACGACGAACGTTGACGCCACCTAATCCACCTCTAATATTACGTTGATTGTCTACACCCTCGTACCTAACTGTTTTCGGTTTGTTAAACGGTTTGCCATTTACAAGCGTTGTGACTAGGCGATGATTGTCGGCACCTTACTGTTTTCGGTTCGTCAAACGGTTTGCCATTTGCAAACGGTATGTCATTGGTCATTGGCAAATGGTTTGTCGGCGTCGAACGATTCGCAACTTGGCTTTGCGGCTGGAGTTTCGACGGGCCCTACCGCTTTATTCTAGCGAGGGAGCTGGGTGAGCAGCGGCACGAGCGCCATTTTCGGTCTGTCAAACGGTATGTCATTGGTTTAATTATACAGAATCTCTCGATTCTCCTCTGCCATTTGACTTCTTTGCCACCAACTAGTAACCAGTGGGTGCAGATATGGGAAAACCCGTTATAGGGTCGTAGCTCATCTCATCCTGTATTCTGGTTCAGTTCTAGGAGTTCCCTGGCGCAAGTAGAGGCTCTGGGTCAGGAGCACTAAAAGAGTGTTGTCACGAAGTGGACCGTGACCAGCCTAGACGGTTGAGAGTCCGCCAGACCGCGATATCGAACTCCTCAAGAAGGTAGTAGGCTATCTTGTCGAGGTATGCTATAGGTCGCTTATCTAGGTATGCCAGAAGCTCCTCCTCGTAAAGCCTGCTAAGAACCCTAGGTCGCCCTAGAGGTATCCCACTCGATCTATGGCCCACCACGCGTCTTCAAATATTAAAGCCGGGAGTAGATCCACGATACTGGTTATTAGCGTCTTAGCTATATACTTCGGCGGCTGATATCGCCGCGGGCCGAACCCACTTTAAGTATTAGCAAGACATAACCAGAAATGGCTTAGTGCTAAACGATCTGAATGTTTTGCGTCAGGCGTTCGTGGATGCCTCAGTAAGCTCAGGGCCTAGCATACGCTGGTGGTCGACGGCGCCTCTATGCCAATACTAACCTGTGAGGATCTCATCGTCGGATAGTCCGAAAGAATCGGGTTGCATTATAGCATAATTAAATCACATCAATGTCACTATAAGATCTACGTATAACGCAGCAATACTGCCTGTAAGTAAATCTAAGCCATCGATACAAATGCTGTAATACGTAGTCCCGATCGATCCCCGTCCCTTTTTACTGACGAACCTTCTCGAGTTTCTACCGCGCAATAGCGTTATGCCACAGAATCAAGTCTCCATTGAATGTGAAGTTGGGAGACACGGCAATAGCTTGGCCCAGGTCCATGAACACCAGAAAAGCCGCTTCTGGTCATATGAGTCCTCCTGCTTCTCAGATATCTGGGCTGTTGTCAAGTTACTGGGGTTTTTATAGGCCAAAGAAGCGTATATCTGCGAAAGACCGTTCTCTTGACAGTGCCTGAGCTGTGTAATGTGAGGTGGTAGAAACGGGACGCTTGGTGCTTCTTCGTATACTTTTCTATAGCAGGAGTAGTTCCGATCGCTGGTGATGAGTGCGAATAGCTCTGGCAAGGTCGACTCATCAAAGCCTGTTTCTCTTAGAGCTTGGAGTGTTGGAATCAATGAATTGAAGTTCCGTCTAGTGCGCAATTCCTGTTGAGAGTCAGCTGGTTTGGTCTGAGCAACGACGATATGAAATTTATATCGGCGAGGCGTGCAACAAGAGGGCTCAGCTTGTTCGCAAAGATGATACTCTCTTAGACCGCTTCACATAGCCGGTTACATCTTCTATGCACATGCTGAAGACGACGGCCTTGGTCGTGGATAAACTACTGAGGAGGAACTAGTCGGAGCTCCTTTAGATCAAGCTCGGTGAATAAATCAGCTATTTCTGTAGCAGGCCTCGTGGTGATTTGCTCGAAGAAGTCGACGTCCGTCCAAAAGCGCTGAGTCCAATCGATATCTTCCTTATCTAGGTACATACGTTGGAAGCGTATCTTCAAGACGGCAAGCTGTCTCAACGCTGTGACGGGGTCCCGGTGTTGCCGCTTGAAAAAGCTATCGAGCTCGCAGAGAATATATTCATAGCAAGGTTGAGGAATATCATCTGCATTGGGGCGATTGGACCGTAGGCTCTAGGATACAGCCGAACGGGCTGGACTTTCCTCGGGCAAGAACTGCCATCATATTAGTAGATAGAACGCTGTGGTAGTATGTAGTACTTCTACCTTTTCCATTTAAATGTATTTTGCTCTCTCCTCTGGAAAGTTCTGTAAATGATCCTTCATTATGTCCTGCAGACTACTGTGCCAGTCCAAGAAATCATCCACGGGTTCCACATAGCTGCCGGGATCACGAGCTACCCTAGCCCAGTCTGAAAACGTCTTTCGGCATTCGAGGTCGGGAGAATGTTGCGCAAAACGGTTGGCAGCGACTGGCGTGACATCATTCAACGATGGAGACAGCAACGAGCTTACCCAGGTGCCTTGTCGCCAGGTGGTGACTAGTCAGGGTGACTGGTCGTAGTAAGATAACTGGTCACGATAAGCGCTGAGGAGGCACCTACTAGGATTCTATACTTAGACTCTTCCTAAGAATTACAATAATCCTAGGAAATATCGCCTAGTATAGAAGTACACCCTAAGGAAAAAACTTCTAGGAGCAACTATGATCCCAGGAGGAATCTCCCAGACGGTAATATATACAAGGGAGCTTATTGGCTCCTAGGACTAGCATCCTAAAGCCTATCGACTTCTATAGGGCGTGCCTCCTACGAGCTCAGTCTCTCCTAGGCAATATCTAAAGCCCCCCACCCTATTATGGCTGCCTATATCCATTTCGCTATGCTCGGTGCTATTTCCTGGGAGTCAATATTTCCTAGGGAGGGCGAACCGCTCTAATACGCCGTGCCGAATTGGATCAGCGCGTCAGAATCGGAACTGGGAGCCAGAAGTGGAGCAGCGAATCAGAATTGGAGTAGGGAGCCAGAATCGGAGCAGGGAGCCGGAACTGGAGTAGGGAGCTCGAGCAGGGTAAGAGTTGGAGCAGCAGGATTGCACTAGACGATGATATTGCCAACTAGTAAAGAAAATAGAGAAAAACCGTATAGCGGCGAAGGAGCAATCGTGTCGCGACAAAAAAGCTCACTTAGCGTGCCAAGCTTGACGTCCAGATGCTTCAGAAAGATGCAACTTTTGTATGTCATGTCGCCGGCACACTTCTTTGACTTTACTCTGCCACAGTTCTATGTTTTTAAAAGTTTACCCCATAGAATATCATGCTTCGTGGAGGCGGTACCGCAAAAGCAGGCACCGTGAAAAACGGTACCGTGAGAGGCGGCACCGGGCGCTAGGTAGCTATTGCCATCTCTCCTCGTGGGTTCTCTTACTATGATGGCACCTCTCACGCCTCCCTTTTTGTAATATGGTAAAATGGATTCATCAATACTCATAAACTCTCTTCAACAGAGAATAAGATTCTATAGATTCCAAGGCAGCGTATAGCCGAGGCGCTTTATCTTGCCAGTGTGGGCGGAAGCACTAGCGGACACCTCGAAAGGAGAAATACTAAGAAGACCAGAACATTCTATATTATTATAAAAGACTACTGCTGCGAAGTTTTAAAGACATTACCCTCAGGGAGATACGGCTCCGTCAGTTTCGCCGTTGGAGAGGAGTGGCACGGCAGCCCCCCTGACTAGATTAGCTTATACGCTAATGCACTAGCGTATAAATATAGGCCTCAGCGATCCTGTATTGTATTGTATTATATATTAGCGTCGTCGTTCTTGCTATGGCGCACCGCACAAATGGTTTGTCCGGTCTGTCTATGGGCATCCATGTCTCTTTGCGTTTAGCGTGGCCTCTTCCGCGTTTATTGTTGCCTAGAGTTCCTGCCTAGAGCCGTCGTCACACCCGAAAGCTCTTATCAGCTTTCATAGATAGATTCGTCTTTATTTTTCCTTTTCCTCATCGATCCTCCTTTCCACACCTGTCCGAACCCGAAGCTAGACATATTCATAGTTTATCGTAAGTTGAGCGAAGAATCCTAGAGCTCCTACTGCTGAATCCCATGTGCTCATCATTGGTGCGAGGTCTGCAGGATGTGATCCCATCACGATTGACCACCACCACATGAACTTGGAGTCGTGATCCATGGCTGCTGAAGCAATTGGTCTTGCATTCGGCGCGATCTCCCTTGCAGGTCTTTTCCAGACATGTGTAGAGTGCTACGGATATATCGACCGCGGTCGAACTTACAGTAAAGATTTGGCTCAATTGATGACGAAACTTGAAATTGAGAAAATCCGCCTTGTACTGTGGGGCGAAGCTGTTGATATATGCGGAGAAAGTGATCAACGGCATGGAGTCTTTGAGCGTCCTCAAGTCCGCCTGACCATTCACAATCTCCTTAATTGTATCTATATGGTAAGCTTAATACTCCGGCTTACTTCAACTCTCTAAGAAGTTGAAGGTTTTCACCTCTGCACAAGAGCTTTCAACGCGTTATGGGCTCGACCCTATTACCCAGACCCATGATGAACACCCGGAAGTGGGCCGAACAGACATGATTCGCCCAGTTCGATTCGCAGCTGCACATTCTATGTTTCGGAGATCTTTGACGAAACCCTCCGAAGGCCTGGGAATATTGAATCGAATGCGCTGGGCTGTCCGAGACTGGAAAAAATTCTCTGCGATGATCGACGATCTGAAATCCTTTAATGATGGGCTGGAGGTCATCACTAAGTCTATTGAAGCCCAAGAGCGACGTCCGAGGTTGATGCAAGCTGCCTTGAGAACATTACTACCTGACACATCTAGTCTTCTATTGGTGCAAGAAGCTAGCGCTGGTAGTAACAACGATTGGGCGGAAGCCGCCGGTTCTATGGCAGAGCAATCGGAAGTTGTTACACTTTCTACAGAAGGACACTCCATGGACGGTAAATGCCCTGCAAAGTAAGCGGCCATGCATGTGTGGATCTAATGTACTTTAGGGGACGAAGATATACATACCCTGAAGGGTACTTTGACCAAGCCGTTTTGTGTCACTACAGAAAGTTGTCCTTCCTCAACTCAGTCAACCTGCTGCTTGACATCTGAGCCGGCTGACGGGTGGTTGAAGATCGATAGGCGAGATGAGATTGCCATTCTTCTTGACGAAAACAACAACGAATATCTCTTCAACGATGATACTGAGGTTGGTATCAGGAAATTAGTATACTTTGACATATACTGCGCTCCTTGCTGGATCTCGGTGTGGACTGCGGTGCGAATCTGCCGTGCAAATTTGTGGGACGATAGAAGTCTTTCTCAGCAATGGCGCATTAGGCTTGATGAAGGTTTGGACACAAATTCAGATTTTGCCCGTCCGAAGCTGCAGATTTTTTTCAAAAGGGTCCAAGATCTGAGACGGCGACCGGGCTGGCCGGTTTATATTGATTTGAATCATATCCGTCGCCGACTTCGCGCTCTAAATGATGCAAACCACGTGAATACAACTACGGGACTTGAAACTACAGACGCAGCACGTCGCAACGTCGGTGACATACTCAAAGAGCACTCTAGCCATTCTCATGCTGGAAATTGTGCCGCAGTGGTCTTCATAACTACACCCGAAGTTTCAAAGTCCTTCAACGCACTCCAACAGTACAAGCCATTTGAGGAGACACCCCTTAACAACGAAGTTTACCACTTTATATGGGATCAAGGCCTCCACACAATGCGAAAACCGGTGTATCTAGGAGCTTATGAAAACGAGCTTGGATAAGAATATAGCGCTATAGACTTACGCCGGACCAGTCGATGGTTCCGGCATTATTTCGCACGTCGCCAGAATATTTTCACAGCACATTCGGGCAGTCCTGTCGTAGTACAGTAACCGTTAGGCTTCTTCAACCGTTTTCTGGAGATTCCAACGGACAGTTGCGCTGGTTAGAAGAGCCCACCTACAGGCTTACCAGCCACAGGATCGGCTTGGCTACCTTACATAGATTAAATTACACGTTTATTATTATATAATATATCCCGGGGCCGTTTTATACTAACCGGGATCGTACCGCTTTGATTAGCAGGTATTAATCAGCGTACGGCGTTGTATTAATGAGGGGCGCCACGGCCGCTACAAGGCTGACGGTGACTTCTCACCATTATAGTAAGGCTCTAAGGCTCGGATAAGACCCTTTTATTAATATCAGGAGTAATAAGGGCTCGGTAGTGGAGCTATAGTGGAGGAGTCCTACCACGCTATGAAACGAGGCTCCCCGTAAATCAGGCGCGAAGGCGACAATAAGATTGGTAATTTTCCCGGTAGCGTGCGTTGGGAGGGTCAGGAATGGCGACACCACGCAACTCAAACGGGAACTACGCAGATATCAAGACGTGGGTAGAGTTCTGTTGCTTCGAAGTCTAAGTACCCATTGGTTTTCTCGTCACGCCGTGATTCTCGCAACACAGTGAGGGATATTATTAATTTTCTCGGCACGGTGGGTTTCTCGCAACGTAGGGAGGGACGTTACCGCTTCTACCAGCCGCAGCCAAGACATGTCGAGATGAGAAGGAACCTTGAGCATAACATCGAGCGCAAATGGCCGGTCGAGGAAAGACTACGATGAACCTTAACTCCAAGGATTCTACTATTAAAAAGCCAGCGCTAAGAATAGTCAAGAACGGGATGGATAGAGCGTCTTATTCGTAGCCGAAATAACAAAAGCGTTACGTAAGTAACACTCTTCCTTATAGATTAACGAAGATCTTTATAAATTTTTCTCAGCTTCTATAATATCGCTATTATAAGACGTTACTTATATAGTAAAACGCCTTATATCTAGATATTAGCAGTCTCCACCGACTTCGCCTTATAATGCGATGATAAATCCCGTAAAATCTATATAGCCTCCGAAGAATCTCTCTTAGTCGAATTAGATATATTATTAGATAAGTCCTTCGCCTTCGATTTATATAGGGTTTCACGAACGATATAGTTAAAGTCCTTAGATAGTAGATTAATAGGTAACGGGTACGATGCTTTCTAAGCTCGAGTCAGCTTAATATTAATATATCGGGTTTATACGTACGATTTCTATTATAGTAGGAGGCTATTATTCGTAATCAGTCGACCGATAAGTATAATACCTTCCGTTCTTACGGATAACTAGTATAAGGTCGGCGTAGCATAATCGTGCCAGCTGATCTACCTTTTTCACCAGATTCGATTTCCTCCTAGTGAATTACTACGTCTTTACTTTTGCTGCGTAAGGTATATTATAAGGTTACTTCGCTAATACGGAGAGGGGATGAAAGGTTTTATACTCCTGATAGCTGTTTATATAATCCAACGACATTGCCCTTGGCTTATATTATAGATAAGCATAGAGACCTCTAATTCTAGCTACCCCTCCAATTCTGGCATTCCCTACATTTCTGGCTGTCCCTCTAATTTTAGGAATCCCTCCAGTTTTGACAGTCTCTTTAATGCTGGCAGCCCAGATCACGTTGGCGGACGCTTACGTAAACGAAGCTTAAACAAGGCGGACGCCGTTTTAGAGAATTTTATGTGGCTTAAAATTCCACTAATTAGTCAATATTATCGAGCTTAATACGTAATCGTCTATAGGGTCTTCGTACTTCGGCCCTTCTATCTTCCGCCGCGTCCGGGTAATAGGAATCTACAACACTATTAACAAGTTTAATTGGCCAGAATAATAGCTATAAGATGTACGGTGTTAATATGATACTCCTAACCCATAGTTAAAGTCCTTTAAAGGCTCGGCGAAGATAGCCCGAATAGGACGGGAATAATCCTACTTACTTACATCAAGCTAGATGTACTACTTCAAGCCTCCTGCGATGGCGCCGAAATCATCGTCGTCCTGTAGCTTACTATAATATACCAGACTTTCCGCTACTAACCGTATAATTTCACATATCCTTAATATAAGCGTGTGTGAACGGTAGATATACTAGACTAGAGACTTCAGATAAGGATTAGTATATCCTGTATTATTATAACTGTAATGCACGTTAGCAGATTCTCCTTGCGTAAGTAGGCATATGACATTTTTTAGGCGATAGCAGGTCTATAAAGTAAGAGGAGCCCTAGGCTAAGCCCGGGAATCATCTCCCCGTCACTAGTAATAAAGCTATCAACTAGTATAGACCATCGTCGCCCGTGTCGTAGATCCTTCTTGAGCGCTTGCTTCACGCGCTGGTAACCCTGCGGGGTCCGATCTGCGTAGATATGTGCGAGGTATTCCTTATATGCCTTATTACTATTACTTTCTCCACTTTAACGTGTCTGTTTATGGATCCTTTATTTAGCCTGAGCTTCGGCAAAGAAGCTGGTGTAGCCGTCTAGGTTTCGTATCTCCGCGATCGATCGCCGCCACTGGTAAAGGTTATCTTCTATATTCAAGTGGCGGAGGATAAGATAATAATATAGTCGACGGACTTGTTCCGAGCTACCTTCTAGAATCCATGTAAATATTTGGCGTGATAGCATCGCAAATATCCCCCCCACCTTTAAAGTGTCCCAGTAAGTTCTAAGGCAATCGAGGAGATTGCTGCGTGGTAAGTTTTACACGACTGTGTCTAGCGTATTATATTCCGATATCCCTCTCTTGCGATATTTCTTTGGTTCCCGACACGACTCGTAAAGCGCCGCGGGCGTGCCTTTTCCTGGAGATACAGGGTTAGCGACTTGAGGCGACGATGCTAGGTAATAAGGGTCGGCTTCTATCTATAAGTTTGTCATCTATAAGAAGGGTTCTTCAATCTTTTCGTGGGGCGAGAATGGGGTGGGATACGAAGGGTCGCTGGTATTAGTTATACAGTCTTTATTAATGTATTCCATCCACGAGTCGTCGCAGAGTTCGGCTCTAAGCTCGAACTCCAGCGACTCAGCGGTGGTAATACGTATCAAGTAAGCTTTTGCTGCTTCCTACCTAATAGTACTCTTTAATTCATCAACGACCGCAGCGAGTCGCTGTCGTATATGCTGTGGTACTTCAAGAGTCATGCCGGATGCTCGTAACGAGAGTTAAAATCTCCGCGATCCTAAGGACCTGGACTTGCGGACCCAATGGGTCCGCAAGTCAGGGATTCTAGAGGATCTATCTGACAGCCTGACGCAGACCCCCACCTAAAATAACTGTAAGCCATCCGAACGGACGGTTCAACCCCAATTTTGCCGCATCTCCTGGCCTCCATTTTTGGGTGACCCTCCCGCGCTATATTTGGTCCCACACAAAATAGATTTTTGGTCTCCCTCTTCGTTCAGGTAAACCGTGCGAGGTCACATGACAGTACTTTTTTGTGTTTGAACACCAAAAAGTACTGTCATGTGACCTCGCACCTTCTAGTGTTCATACTATGGCTGTCTCTGTCGCTTTTGCTGTCCTCTATACGCCAGAGACTATAGATTGGCTGGGGGAGCAAGAACGGGATCAATACTATCTATAGATTTCAAATGCACAGCTTAGACCTTTACTCTGAAAGGTAAGATTTCGAAATGGGAGTTAATGTAATCTCAAGACACATGTTATCTTGAAACGAGTGTTTGCAGACGTATAATGTCCTAAGACTAGCATCTTAGGACGACGAGTGTCCCGAGACAAATAGACGAGTGTCTTGAGACATATTAAAGTCTGGAAACAATCGTCTGAGGACGTTATTAGTCTCAAGACACTAGTCTCTAGACATTATTCGTCATAAAACACTCGTCCTTAGAAGCTAGTCTTAAGACACTGTTAGTCTCAAGACCAACGACACCATATCCAAAAGTTAAGGGGTTCGCTGCGCGGTACTGCCAGTCGCAGCTCAGTATTACTAGTATGCAGTAGGATAGACAATGTTAATCGATTCCGAGCGTTCACGTATTAACATCTGCAAAGTTTTCTAACATCCCTCCCTGTATCGCGAGAATCACGATGGGTACTTAAACTTCGAAGTAATAAAACTTTGCCCACATCTTAAAATATGCTTAGTCCCCGTCTGAGTTGCGTAGTAATACTATTCCTGACCTTCTTAATACACGCTACCTACAAAGTTACTAACCTTATCATCGCCATTACGCCCGATTACCGGGGAGCTTTATTTTATAGCGTAACAAGATTCTTTTACTAGAGCTCTACCACCGAGCCCTTACAACTCCTAATATTAATAAAAGGTTTTTATCCGAGCCTTAGAGCCTTAATATAATAGTAGGAAGTTATTTTAGCCTTATAATAGGTGTAGCGCCGCTTATTCACTGAAAGTCACATGCTAATCGGTATTTTCTAATTAAAGCGGTATAATTCCGGTTACTACGAAGCGCCTGCCAACGTCTTAAAAAGATTAAAACGTGTATTAATATCTATATTAGCTCGCCAAGCCTACTAGTAGCTGGTAAGTCTGTGGCTGGGCTCTTTTAACGAGCGTGCCCAGCTGCCACCAGCCTACAAGTGACTGCATATCCGCTCTCCGCGGACAACAGCGGTTCTTATATGCGTGGCGAAGACAGTAGCTTTATGGTGGCACTGCGGGCATATTCCAGTAACGTAATTGAATATTTGGCACAACATGGAGAAAAAGATATAACCTCCGCCATCGGAACCAGCGCTAATAGGAATCGAACCTATATTGAAATGTATCCCAGCAGACATATAGCCTTACTTCTTCATGTTACGGAGCCATCTGCGAACCTTACCCTTTTTAGGTATTTGCTTCCTCTCATTCAGAAAGGCTAACTTTCTAGCTATAAGTTGAGTGTTTGGATGATCGAAGCCTCGAGCATTAATGTATCCATCCAGCGCCCGCCGATACATCTCTTCTGCTTCCACCAGCTTGCCTTGATTCTTATAGAGATTGCCCAAGTTGTTGACGGTATTAAGCGTCGACGTATGTTCAGGACCCCATGCTTTCTCCTTTCCATCCAATGCCCGCCGATACATCTCTTCTGCTTCTACCAGTCTGCCCTGATCCGCGTAGAGAAGACCCAAGTTGTGGAAAGCGTCGCTAGCTTCGCCAGACTCGACGCTCTCGAGCACGCCAGAGTCCTTAATCCGCCTTATACATCGGTCTGCATGTGGCACGAGTCGCTGCTGCAACACCCAGTACTCTGCTTCTAAGTGTTCCGGCACCGCAGCCCCGACCATCTTCACCGCCGTCATCATCAACCCGTCGAGCCTACGGCTGATCGTCTCCGCGCACCAGTCGTGCACGACCGGGTGGACGGAATAGCTTTCGGTGCGTTGGTGCGCTTCCACCAGCGAGTACCCCAACAGAGCCTTCATTACTCGCTTGAAATCGATTTCACTCGCCGCCATCTCCTGAAGCCAACCGCTCTCCCGGCAGCCATGGCTTCCGCGAGAGACCAGCTCATACCATATATCTTGACGATCCAGGTTCGCCCACAGCTGCAGGAACGTGGTCGCCGTCTCGTTGGTTTGTCGGATGCGCTCGTAAGAGATCGTCCACGTCGTCTGGATGCTCCCGTTGTCGTAGTCCCGCAGACGCGGCGTCTCCGCCACGAGTCGCGACCACGAGCTCTCATACAAGACCAGGTACTTCGAGCAGGTCGTCTTGGTCTCGCGCATATATCTGCCCGCCTGAACGAGGGCAAGGGGTAGGGAGCCCAGTCGCTCGACCAGCGTCGTCATATCTGCCGACCGATCAGTGGGGATGGAGACGTTTGGAAACTTCGACCGGGAGAACTTGCAACATACCGGTACTTAATGGTTGCAGACCCGAGCGATCGCTAAGGAGCTCCAGTGCTTGCTCGGAACTGAGCCTTCCAACTTCGGTCGATGCTCCGATCTCTCCAAGAGCAGGAAGACGGCTCGTGACCAGGATGGAGCCATGGTCAGCCGGTGGCATGAAGGACATGACGTCGTAGGCCTGAGTATTCTCTTCGCCCGCTATCACGTTTCGGTCGACGTTGTCTAAGATTATCAACCATCGCTGATTCCGTTCTAGGGCGAGCCATCGCAGAACAGCTTCCGCCTCCGCCTCCATGTCGGGAGCCTGCTGGACTCGGGGGTCTGGGACACCGCGGATGCCCACATGCCTTGAGAAAGCAGCAAGACTCTGCAAGACTGTGTCTGTGCTGTCCCCATTCACCCACACGATCGCACTGTACGTCTTTTGATGCTTTCGGGCGTGGGCGATGGCCAGCTGCGTCTTTCCGATTCCCCCCATGCCATGGAGGATATGGATCTTCCGTCCACGCGGTGCCTTGTCCGGCACCAGGTTCTGCTCCATCTCTTGCATTTCGCGGTCTCGATCGACGAAATGTCCAGTCACGGGAAGGCCCGTCAAGTGAAACGGGACGTGGAACTTGTCATCTTCTAGAAGAGGAACGATTAGAAAGCGTTCAGGTATGCTGTAATCTCAGACCTCCTACAATCCGATCGGCATTCCTTACCAAGCCGACCCTCCTCCCTTTGTGAGCTCACTGTTCCTCCGGGATCTACTTACCCCGATCCGACAGCGCATCGACGGCACGTCGACTCTCCGCCACTGCCCTTTTCGGTAGGACCTGAAGAAGCTCCTTCGCGAACGCTGCCGCCGTGGCTGCCGCGTATCCTTGCCACTCATCGTTCTTATGGGAGTCCGAGTAATCGCAGATCCCTCGAACAACCACGCACGGGAAGTCGTTCGACAGCCCTGCCGCCTCCATCTCAAAGCATAACACACCGTGTTGCTGGCTGAGCCTGTCGCGGGCAACAGCATCTTTCATCAACTGGTCGGCCGATGCAATGATGCCGTAGTGCACAACAGGACCCTCTGGATCGAACGGTCGCCGCAGTCGCCGAATCACAGGCGGGGCGGCATGACCGCAGCTAACCTCACATCCGACGTTGCTGTCGACATGGCTAAAGCTGGACTCATACCACCGATCTTTCTCAACCCCCGGATATTGATATTTCACCCGCACTCTTGGGTTCCGAGCCACCATTGCTCGCACTGTATCGGCAATACCGTTGCCCTTTCTCTCGTGTCTCGTGTCGAGCTGGTTCAATGCTGTCAACAAGCTCGTTGGTGGAGAATTCAAGCTTCCCGTCATCTCGAAGTCCTTATCTTGCACCGCCTTGCCGAACCTGTACGGGAGAACCCCTCCGCTCCTCCCCACTGGACACCCCACCACCACGTCGCCCAGTCTAATGTCGTGCTTATCCCCCGGCGCTCCCCCTCCGATCCCCACCATGAGTCCGACACGGATCGATTCGAAGGATCGGAGCATGTCCTTGGCCACCGTCGCCGCCGAGGCAATCCCGTATCGACCCTTGGGAAGGCATGCAACGACAACGTGGTGGTCGTCCACGCGCCCGAGAGTATACGCGTTGTTGTCGTGGGACGAGACGCTCGGAAGGGGAGAATATTCTTCGTCCAGCAGCTCGCATGCGGCGACGTACTCCGTCTTCACCGCACAGATCCATCCCACCGTGAAGGCCTGGCGATCCATCCCTGCTCACTCTTAGGAGATCATCAAGACAGTCATCGCCCTTTCGTAATCGGTGCGGAGGTAAGGCTGAAGCCTCCATGTCATAAGGCTAGCTCGTCGTGTGGAGGCCACATCGGCGCTTCCTTCTTGCCGCCGCGGCGGACGACAAAAGCTCTTATCTCATACAAACGTACTTGAAAAGCAAGACCAGAACAAGAACAGTACCGGCAGAAGCTTGTAAGGGATGCAAGCGCATTTTATAAACAAGATCAAGAACAAGAACAGCAACGACAGAGGCTTTTGTCCGACGTTAGCACGCTGGAAAACCAAGAGCGAGAGTCCCGGCAGAAGCTTGCAGGCAACGCAGGCACACTCCGAGAAGAGCAAGAACAAGAACGCCAGCGACAAAAGCTCTTGTCCGATATAAGCTCGCTTGAATTGCAAGAGCAAGAGCAAGAACAATATCGACAAAAGCTTGCAAAGGACGCAATCGCACTTGAAGAACAAGAACAAGAACAAAGGCGAGGAAGACAAAAGCTTATCTCCGACGCAAGCGCGCTAAAAGAACGCGAGCGAGAGCATGAATTGATATACTATAAGCTTACCGGGGACGCCAGTGCCCTTGGAGAGCAAGAGCAAAAGCGAGAGGAACAACGTCAAACTCTTACGAGGGAAGAAAAAGAGATATTTAATCAAAAACAAAGGCAGGAGGAAGAACGACAAACACTCGCGGCGGACGCAAGCGAGCTAGTTTTACAAGAGCAAAAGCAAGAGGAACGACGAAACGCTCTCCCAGCGGTCGCGAACGAGCTCGTGAGCCAAGAGCAGAGGCAAAAAGAAGAGCAACAAAAGCTTGCGGAGTTCGCAAGCGATCTGGGGAAACAAGGACTGAGGCAAAACGAACAGCGAAAAAAGCTTACGGCAAACAGCGAGCTGCACAAACAAGAGGAACGCCATAAGTTAAAGAGGGATAAATTGAAGCAGAAACGAGAGCAAAAGAGCGTGGAGCCAAAGGTATTAGGGAGTAAGCAGGATGAGTCAGGAACAATCTAGGAGAGAGACGAGCGAGATATGGGAGAGCTACAAAGACAAGGTCAAGAAGAACTGGCAGATCTTGAATTGCTATCTCCCTTAGAGTTCGAGTACGGAGGAATATATGCCGATCAAAGTGCAGATCGAGGATCACGAACCCCGTCATAGCATTGTTGTCACACCAGCAAAGATGGTGAGGTACTACGAAATTGTTAAGCTGAAGAACGAGTTATACCCCTGGTCAAGTGCGTTCCCGCATGCCAGACAAAGTATTATGCCGCTGACATGATGCCCTAGCTATTTTCGACGAGCACTCGTCAATTTCCCGAATGTATTATCCAGTTCTGGCTCCCCCAATCCAGTTCTGGCTCCACCACTCCATTTTTGGCTCCCCGCTCCAAACCTGGCTCCCTGATGTCAGTAGTGGCTCTGCTCCAAAAGTTGATCCGCCGCTCTAATATTAACGCCCTATACATAGCAATATACTGGTCAAAGAGGTCACGATGCACAGACCAAGAGGCCAACAGGTCCGTCAGACGAAGCCTAATTCAAATATCTAATATTCTGTATCAATTCCTCACTATATGTGACTAAGGAGTATTACGAATGCAGAGCTCAATGTGTGAAGAGTAGTATGTGAAGGATGGTGAAAAGGAAAAAGCTAGTACCGTTCACAGGATTTGACTCCAGACGAGCCCAGCGCAAATACACACCATAAATCCAACCATCACCATCTTATATTTCCTAATGCGCTCCGAAAGCCTTCACACTCGGATTGAGTCATTGGGTTTCCAAATCTTCATCCCACCATGAAAACTCTTCACTAAGATTCGCGGTATCTGCAGGGCTTGTCCGTCTGGTATCCTCACGACTCTTTCTAGGCAACCCTACCATCCAGTAGTTTTCCGAAATACTGTTATTACGTTGAGAGGGAGAGCTGACATCTATGCTAAGCTCTAGCATCGCCTCTATCAAACGCAAACCCTTCACCTCTTTGCGAGCGCTCAGGTAAGGGAGTCTCTTCTTGATCCTCTGTGCTATATACTGATCCGTCAATCCGTCGAATGGTTCCAGGAGGGGTGGGTCTTTGTCAAGTGCAGCGGCGAGAAGCTGAATCATATCCTTATAATCATCGCCGAGGGTGGTAAGGACCCGTAGGAATGAAAAACCGATCCTTTCGAAGACCGTTCGCTGGTTGCTCAATGATTTGCCACTCAATAGAACATCAAGATCCGCTAGATAGTAACCGTTGATGGGTTGAACAATGTCCTCCGAAGTGTATGGAAGAAGTCGTCCATGGCATAGTAAGGCAGCTAGGATCAATGCGAGCTGCTCCGGTTCTTGAGAATTCCGAAAATCTGCTACCAGTCGTTGATATAGGTTCGAAGTATCCCCTGAGCTTGCCCATTCACTAAGGATTCGGAGAGGCCGACCGTGAATTATTGAACTCCAAGTAAGGAGCAATAGTATATTGTTCTCTGGTTTTTGAAGGGATGGACATCGGTGGTAGGTGTGCTCGCTGGCTCCCATTAGTGTTACCCTCCTGCATTTATAGTAGGGAGGATTACAAGTATATGCCAACGAGATCCACCTCTCCTGAGCCCAATCCGCTTAGCAACTGGGACGGAAGATCCTACTAATGTCAGCAACAGTCAGGCTCGTCGCTCACTGTGACATACCAAATATCCCTTTGGAAAGCCGATAGGTAGGAATTCCATCATTTGCATACTCCACCTTACGGTATCCAGCGAACCGATGTCTGCGTCTTTGACAAAAACTTTGGACTTCAATAGTGCATCACACATTTCCTTTGGATCAAAATCCCCGAACCTATTTGTACCGGTAACGCCGACCAGAATCCCATACAGGTTGAGGTTGTCGCCTATGGCATATTCTTGATCGAGTGTGTGCTGTCGACAATCCACCATACCGCCGGAAAATTCAAGTAGGGCTCGGACGAGAGAGATCGTTTAAAGTTCTGAGCCCTTTAACCTTCTGACGGGGACCTTGGGCGCTAATAGAGCCTTGAACGGCTTTTCTTGACTCTCCTTGAAAGGCTTAAGCAAGTCGGCTTCGTCTTTCGCAAGAAGCCGGAGGGCGTCACACGAGTTGTAACACTCAAGCAGGTTCAGGCTAAGGAACACAAGACATTGGACGAATAATCTGCGAACTCGTGGATCGGACTCCTGAAGAATGTCAGCAAAATTCGAAGGCCGAACAATAAAGAGCTTACCAGGATGTTATAGATTAGTAATGCTCTCTCGAGCGGTATCGCCAACCCATTTGATCGAGCGAGATCACGACAACATTCCTCAAATCCCCGATAGCATCCGGAGCGGATCTTATTCACAGCATTGAGTAGAAAGCGAGCATGAACCCTCTGGGTCGCCTCCCAGATGCCATGGACCAAGATGTCTTCCTTTATGGGTGCCGTCGGGTCGTAGTCGAAGTATAGCTCGCACCCAAAGAAGAAGAGCCATTGGATATAGGATGCATGGATCACAACTTTATAGGACTTGCCGTCTTCGGTCTTCCCAGCAACATTGATTCCCGGCTCCAAATTGAGCCATCTGGAATGGCTCGATTCGATTACATGCGCTGGGACGCAAATGAGCTTCCATGACTGATTGCACAGGTCTGAATCAAGAGTCGGCCCTGGGAACTAGCAAGACACGTGAGCTGTGATTGCTTGACAAAACCCAGGGCGTCTTACCTCGACATCGCGTTCTGGTGAAGTCCTCGAATCCTCTAACACGCGTGTGACTCGAATATGCCTGAACTCTGACCATGCGGCCCCAGGCTCAGGCGTGGAAGGAGGCGTTGGAGCCGACGTTGCATGCATTTCGGGCTGTAAGACAAGGCAAACTCATTAGAAAAGAAGGCAACCAATTCTTCTGGGATCTATATAGGCAAACACATGTTTCATGGCTTACAGGCATCACCAGAACATTTACAGATGGAGTCTGTAGGCGAACGATCTCGGATGGCTATCATTTACGAGCAACAGAGTTGGGAAGGAGAAATCGTCGACGAAAGAGATATGAAGCAAGGGCGTGGGAGGCCCCGCAAGCAATACCTCGTACGATGGAAGTCGTCTTGGGTGGACGGAGGCCGTCTCACCGCGCCGGGGTTGGTGGAAAACTGGAAGGAGAAAAAAGCGTCAAAACGCAGGCGTTGAGTCAATGGTGACTCTTGACCCATTGCCGTCTCATCTGGATCTGACCTAGCAGACCAGGAAGCGCGTGTCACGAGAAGAGAGTTGCGGCAGATCATGCATTTCGATATTTTCGTTCAATCATTATGGAGTACCAGAGCTACTATCTAATGCAACGGTATTGGAGACACCTCAAGCGACCGAAGCTGGAACTATTCCATCGTATCCCAACATCGAGTCAGGAAGCATGAAGATATGGCGAGTCCGAAGTCTGCGTCTTAGCTTTGATCACACCATTTTACAGATCTCTCATCCAAATGCATTCTCAACTCCTAGCTATCAAGCCTGCTATGTGGGGCGGGCGAAATCCTACAGCTGCGCAGATTGACGAGCTCGCCAAGACCGAAAGAATCTGCGTCGCACAGGTCAGTCCGCAGGCCCTCGTCGCCGTATACCACGTCTAATGATTCTCGAAAAAATCTGTCCACGAGACAGATGATACCGACGATGACCTGAGCGATCTTGAGTTCGCACGGCTCCGATCGCAACCCAAGCCGGTCTTTAGACGACCTCCCCCTCTGCCAGACTTCCAGCAACGCGAGAATACAGACTCTAGTCGATTCAATGGCGCTGGTGATAGTCAAAGTGAGCCCTCCTAAGTGCATTTCTGACCAGCGTCCAGGCCTTTTCTCTGATATACTTCAGACAACCCTTTCGTGCTTGAGGATGACGAACAGACCAGCGAGATGGGCGGCTCTACCAGGGCCACGAGCGTGGAGTCTAAGATTGGCCCTGTAACCCTCCAAAGCTCCCATCACAAGGAACAGGTAAAGACGCACGGCTGCTTGAGTACCTATACTACCGAACCTACCATCGAACCCATTGACCGCCCGACCTCTCAAAATACCGTTCTACCGCAGCGTCCATGTGGGCGGGTCATCAGCGAAGAAGATCGTAGAGCAGCAGCGGTCGCAGGTCCTCCCAGTGCCATCACTCCACCACTTTCTCAGCAGTCTCAGGCTCCGAATGCCTCACTTGAAGAGCAGGAATGGGAGATCACAAAGATTACTGGCAAGAGACGGGTAGGAAAGGGCTATGAATATAAGGGTCGTTGTACGTCATCCGTCTCCCGTCTCTTATCTTTCCACGGATAAGGGTTAACTAGTGGGACCCAGGAGCTCTATCTGCAACATCATGAAGCTGAATTCACGAGACCAACCAGTCGGAGTCGCTCAACCAGGATTCGTTCAACCAGGTATCACACAACCAGGATTTGTGCAGCCAGGCGTCGCTCGACCAGCAGTGAGCCAGCCAGCGGTTCCTCAAGCAGGAGTTACCCAGCCAGGAGTCGCCCAGCCAGGAGTCACCCAACCAGGAGCTAGTCAGCCAACTCAAGCTGACATGATCCCGTCCTCCGCAGTTCAAGCGATGATAGCCAGCGCGGTCTAACAGGCTATTTAATAATATCAACGACAATCGACACCGGCCGTAGCTGCGTAGAAAACAGGATGCAGCAGAAGGGGTTTAGAAACAGTAATTCCTCAGCCAATCCGAAAATAATTAACGGAAGAAAATCATCAATATTCGACAGCATCAGCAGCTCCAAAATCGATACTAATACCAACATCAAACCTCATTAATATCCATTCCGCAACTATCAAAATCAGGGAGAATAAAACAGAGAGCCATTCGGCTTTAACGCTCGTTAGGAGCGCTCTACAAGCGTTCCGTCATACCACACTATCATTTACGCTTTACAGCAACGCCTCGCGGTTCTTATCAGTCTATTCGGAGCGAAATTTTCTGGCGAATACTACCTCTCATTTAATATTTCGTATTTTGCGTTAAACGCTCATTGAAAATTACTATACCTCAGCTTGATATTATAGACATACTTTTCCAATAAGACTGTGCCTCCGCTTGCTTGATATGATCTGACGTGGACCATTCTCAACCATTAATACCGAAAATGAAAGTCCCTATACTATAAACCCATCATCGTAAGTCAGCCAAGACCGGTGAAGTCTCTAGGTGTGAGATTGGTCAGGAGATTCCCATCTCAGTTCTCGAGCAGAGAGAGCGGGGTTGGGAGCGAGATTGGAGAGCCAAGAATGGAGCAGGGTAGGTAGAAGTGGATTGGGGGAGTCAGAAGTGGACCGGGGGAGCCAAGAGTGGCTTGCATGTAATTGGTATCCACCTGAGAGACCTCTAGCAATACCAAAGTAGTCATCCTTCAGAGACTAATCTGAAAGTGTCGGAGGTAAAGGGTCTTTGCGAATTTTGTCAATACAGGATGGGCCGGCCATTCAAAAAAAAAATTCAACCATAATCGTGTGCATCATAAGATCGAAGACTTCATCATATCATAAATGCAGACCTATTCTCAAAACAAAAAGATGAGGAGAACAGCTCGACCTTAATGCCTTTCAGAGCTCAGAGATCCGGAGCGTAAATCTCGGAATACTTGTTTTCTCAACAGCCCGAACCAGAGAAGACAGGTTTTCAACCTTGTACGTCGCCAAGTCCATGTCGTACCCGTACATTTTTAATGACATCAAGGCCAAATCGTATTCCTTTGCCAGCAGTGTTCCAAGGCATTGATCATCTTGTGCACATTTCACGCAATATGCTCTTGCTTCATTCAAGATCGCTGTCCGGGTGCAAGCTCTAATAAAGACGATAGATCTAAGGACCTTGTTACCGTTAAGAATCTTGAGCGTGATAGTATGGCTATCTTCAGTTGGCGACCCTGGGGCTGCAGCCTCAAGGACGGAAGTCACTGTGGACGGCGGCGCCAACGGAGGTGGATGAAAATCAAAATCATCGCGCACGGCACTAAGAGCAGGCCTTGGAGGCGGTACAAGGAACTCAGCATCCTCAGCTGGGGCATTGTGCATTGGAGCGACGTCAAGCCCTGATGTCAGTTCATAGGGATCGTCTAATTCATATGGAATATTGTCATGTTGGTTGAGACTATGTTCCTCTGCGTCGTCGAAGTCTTCGATGATTACCTCGGCTTGTGAACCTTCCGGCGTCGCGTTGGGAGCTACTTTTTCCGTTCCTATTGAGTCCTCATTGGAGACTGCTTCTCGCACAGGAAAGGTATCCTCCGGTATTGGTTCTTCCTCTGGCACAATATTGTAAGGCTCATCTGTGTGGGAAGCTCCCTCCGGTGCGGCGAAACAAGGTTCTTCGGCTGGGATAGCTTCCCCTGCCGCAGTATGCGGCTCTGCAGGAACATCCCTGGTTGTGCCAAAATTCCAAGCTCCATATCGAGGCCATTTCCAACCCATATCTTGTGTAAAATGTTCTGGGGCGGGAGACGCCTCTTCCGAAGCGGAAACTTCATCCACGAGAACAGGTGCTTCTTCAGCTGTAGGAATACCCCAGTCAGATGCTGCCGCCTTCTTCTCTTTTTTCATTTTACCCTTCGACCTTAAAGGTAAAATCGTTAATTCTGAGACCTCCGGTTCCTCTTTAACGCCGCCACCATTGTTATCGTGCCAAAAAGGTCGGGTATCTTTCTCCAATTCTTCACCTTGGTGAGATTTCTCTTCGCCGAGTGGACTTTGATCACAAGCTTGAGCTTTATTTGTCCTCTCTGGGAGTTTCTGTTCATGTTCTAAAGGGATTGTTAGAAATAGATACAGGAACAGATGGGACATGAAATGAAAGGAAAAGTACATGGAAACATACCTATCCCGCTATTCTCGATGTGCTCTTCTGCCTCAGACTCGGCCTTCGCTCCGTCAAAGCTCGGTGTATGACTACAGGCACAAGGACTGGAGATCTGCTGGGAGCCAATAAGGAAGCTTTCAAAGGCAGAGCCGACCTCAGTGCGTTGTTTCTTGTCCGTTGCCAGCATCTCTTCGATTGATAATCTTTCCAGCTCATCAAGTTCAGCTCTCCGACGCGCAATATCTTCCAACTGATCTCTGAGCTTGCGTTCGAGCAGATATTGATGCTGCACAATTTCCTCTATGCTAGCCTCCAGCTGAGTTTTGATTTCCACTAACTTCTCCGCTCGTTTGGAGTCATTAAGAGCTTCTGCAAAAGAGTTAGCTGCATGGAGCATGTTTAAAATCCCCGCGACGCTAGTTGGAAGGCGATGAACGGCTGAGTGACGAAGGGCACTTGTTCCAAAGAGAACCTCAGCGATGCTTTTACCGGCAATCGGTTTGATGGCTGATGGCGGTAGAGACTTGGCGTATTTTGAAAATCTCTTGGTCCATTCGGTGAGTTCAATGGACTCTGCTTCGTGCCATTTCCGTGCCTCCATCAGATCCGGGACCCAAGCATTGCCGAACTCCAGACAGCTTTCCTCAAGCAAAGATTGGACTAAGACTAGACTCCTATGTTGCGTTTTGAATGGCAAATAGACAGGATGGAGCCTTGGGACAGAGAGCGCTTGGTGTCCTTGGGTTGTCGATTGTTTGCTATCAAGAAAATTAGCTACGTGCCTGTCTTGTCTTGTGCATTGTCCTCCAGTCAAGACTTGCCACAGTTCAACAGCGCTGATTTGAACATTGTCCCGAGTCTCAGCTTTGTCTTCTATTGTCTCCTCAGGCTCAGCGCGCTGTCCGCTTTGCTTCAAGTCCAGGCACTCATCTCCTCCTTCGTCATCGGAAGTCAGCACTATATCTTGTGCTGCTTCGGCCTCAATCCTGACGACTTCTGCCTCAGAGGCCGCTCTCTCGGCCTCTTGCGTCTCTGTCAGCTGGAACAGCTCTGGGTAACGGAGCTTTGCCCGGGGTAAAGATTCAAAGATCTGCTCGTCTAGCAACTCTTTCGCAATTGCAGCAATGGCTGGTAAGGTAAATTCCTTTGTGAGGATTTTGATGGATGTCTTGTGCTTCTCGAGAAGCTGAGAGATTTTCTTTACCCTTCGAACCTGCCCGCTTGCTCCGCTGAAGATTGATGCGCAGTGAAGATAGACCAGCCTCCCATCTGGAGAACGTTGCTTAGCCATGACGAAGCCTTAAAAGTAATGTCGTGTGGATGGTCTTGTTGGAGCGCTGAGAGGCACCAAAAAAGGGCGCAAGTTTTGGGGAGAGTGGGGAAAAGCCGGCTGACATGTAGCACAAGCCTGGCTGCAAACTTATCATATGTAAGCACCATGTGCTAAGCTAGATAATAATGAAAGGTATGTACAATAGATGATATCATTGGATGATGATGAGTAGTATTGTTGACTACTAATAGATGTGGTTGATTAATTGTACAGAGAAACACTGCAAAGAACACGCATGAAATCTCTACTAGTTTGCCAAGGCCTAGTCACGTGATGATTCACGTGACATACCGATGTTGACCCGGCCTGAAATCCAATACATAAATCAATTAAATAAAACCCACTACTCTTGCTCATGGTGGATTAGCCATCAACTACAAATGATCCACGCGGGAGCCGCGAGAGGCACAATCCTGACTTCACATTTATTTCTCCGGCCTTAAAAAGCCAGCCATCCTGATTCGATTGTGGAATGCAACTGGCGCTAGCTTTTAGTTTCAGCACATGGGCTTTCTCCATCATCAACAACATCATTATCATCGTCGGAGCCAGTGGAGCGGCGGGTATCTATTTTCGGAAATTCTATGACGGATAGTCTAATCATTCGGTTTGTAAATCCTTGCGCACCTTCACTCATTGTATGTCCAAAGTAATCCTTAGTATTTTGTCTGCCCGCCTGAGAGGACTGGGCAGCCGGAATTTTTGAATGGAAGGCGAGAGGATCACCCTTGGGGTACGCAAATGTGGTCTCATCGAAAGCCTATAGGAAATTACATGCACGGAATGAAGACTTTTAAAGTCAGCCCTACTCTTTGCCAATTGGCTAGATTAATATCTACCACATCTATGCTTAGACTTGCTCGCTTATAAATGGATGCGAGACTCCCTATCCGAGGTGCTTATCCCTGGAAGTGCAAGCTAGCTCTGATTTTACCTGATCCAGAGCTGTGAAAATCTTGTTCATTTCTCTGCAGTATTTGTCTGCATTACTCTTGGATTCCTCGGCTACTAGCTTCCACTCACCTATGTGCTTCTCGAGTTTTCCGTTGTCTATCTGCAGCTGCTGGATAGTAACTTTCAGTTCGCTGGCTTCTAATACAGCTGCTCGTCTCCTTTCCGACTCTGTAGTAACCCGATATTCCTATTTACTAATTTCGCGAGTTAATCTAACGTTGTCTTAGTATAAGTCGTCAATCTTTACTATAAAACTGACTTCCGGCCTGGGAAATTCCTAAAACTTATTTAGGTAGTCAGCTAAACGTCGAATAGACGAGAACGAGTAGCGCGTATAGACTCTTCCCTATCTTATACCGGGAGTTCTAATTAAAACGGGGCCTTCTAGATAGCTATAAATGATTTATCGACACTATTATATAAATCCTTGAGCTGGCTAATTAAAAGATTACTTAGATTTTTTAAGAATAGGTACTCCTTTTCGTCTAGTTTTTCCCACGTATAAGGGTCATCCGCGTTAGTTTTAAGCCGCACCTACGACGTTTCTATTATAATTCCGAGCCTTCTATCTTTACTCGTATTAATAACGGCTGATTATAAAACATGATAGCTCTTATAAATATGCGCTAATAGTTTCTCTCTATATTTCTTATTCTACTCCGTTCGCTTTATATTATTAGGTCGACGAGAGGCTATTTTTTCTTTAGACCGTTTATAGAGTAAATTAATTAGAATTCCTAAAGGAGTTACCAGCTATCGTTCTAGTAAACTTGATATTATTATTTAAAGAATCTGGGTATAAATAGAAGCTAGATTAGATATCAGAAGCTTTTAACTCTTCGTAGGGCTCTAGTTCTAGCACCCTCTCTTGGGGAGCCAAAATTAGAGGCCTAAATCGAAGGAACGGAAGTGGAAATCTAGACACCTGCGTTGATTGGAGGTTTGTTTCAATCTATACTAAAGTCCTGCTATTATCACGAATTAATTATAGGCTGTATAGACATGCTCTAAAAGTACAGTCTTAGGGCCCAGTAGCTTGCTTGTAGAATAGAGAGATTTCTATACATATTATACATGCAGACGTGGAGCTTGAGAGTAATCTATAAGTACAACGTATTTAATTCGTCTTTCTATAAGTTTATATATAATAAACTCTTATCCCGCTTTATATAAGTTAGTAAACCACCTTTTAGGTTCTAAGCTACTGAAAGGTAGTCTTGTATTACTAGCTCTCTAACTGCGGACGCGGAAACATTACGTGCTATAACGGAAGAATAATAGGCTGCGGGTCGGACTCGTCGAGTAGTCTTAGGTCGATTAATAAGGGAAGGTCGGAGTTAATAGACGACGCCGGTGTCGGGTTATCAAGTACGGTCTCGTCCGAGGTCTAATTAATAATCGAAAGTAGGCTTTTAGAGCCTATAAAAGATACTACCAACGAACTTCGCTTCTCCTGATTTACTATTAAGTCGATTGAAGGAAGAGAGTAACTTTAACTAAGGCAAATTCTATCTTCCAGTCTCACTAGTCCCGTAGGAACGATAAGGTCGAGTGTCTCGAGTATTAGCGAGTCTATTATTTCATTGATATGCTTATAAGGACTTTCCCCGCTCAGGAGGTTATAATAGTACTCTAGCTTGACGCTCGCGCTAAGGAAAGCCTTTATATTCAGAGAAGACTAACGTGTCAGGCGACGCCTTTTAATTAGATCGAGCTTAATGCGCTTAATATAGTATATATCCTAATAGTAATACTAAAGATCTTGAATCGAGTTAAAAGAAAGTGTATAGCGTGGATCAGGATATAGGACTACCTTACTTTTACCCGCTTCTATAAATCGGTTATACCTATCTTCTAAATGCCAGAAATATTCTTGTAGGTACTCTTTCCAGCTCTGTTTAACGAAGAATTAATGGAAACGTTTTATTAGTAAGAGCTTTAAATTAAAGAGATGGAAGAGATACTACCTAGTAGTAGTAAGAGTTCGGCGGAAGATAAGTGGATTATATTAAACTAGGAGCGTCTCGAGGTCGGTAAGATGGCGTTAATAGTGCTTAAACTATCCGGCCCTACTGGTAATCTATTCGTCGTACTGAAAATAGAGCTCGGTAAAGCCGTGTTTCCTTTTAAGGTCGCCCTTGTAGTAATAGTAAATATATTCCCACCTATCGCCAATACTAATACTATAGAATCGAAGGGTATTTAGTTAGCCAGTCCGTAATAACTAAGCATTTGGCAAATAAGAAAGGAGAAGTAGACGAACCGATCTATATCCCTCGCATATTAGGGTATAAGGCAACGACCGTTTTCAGGCCGTAAGCTTAGATGATAGGCTACCCGCGGATTCTCTTTATATAATATAATTATATCCTAAAGTGCGCTGCGGCCCTATATACTACGGAGGGGAACGTTAAGGAAGAGTAAAGATGCTAGCCGATCACGTAGCGGATCTAAACGGCGAATCCGGTTGAAGTAGCTTAGTAGACTTACGACTTAAGGTGCTTTATCCTCCGTGTTTAAGGCGATCTTACGTGGTTGAATCTGCTACTATTTACTAAGCTCCTTAGACACGAGCTGGCGTTTCCGCCAATATAGTTCCTCTCGTCGAGCCTAAGCTGGCTGGGCTTCATCCTCTAGCGTGATACCCCGAAGCTTCTCCCCTAGTATTTCGATCTCCTTATTAATGGAGACGAAGTCGGCATAATAATCTAGGTTAGCTTCAACCTTTACGGGTAGCGATTATAGCAGCTAAGGATATTAATAGAGCGATAGCCCGCGAAACCCTTTAAGGTGGATGGTATAACCATTTTTATTCTAGTAACTTGCCATCCCGTCTATAGTACTCAGCTCAGGCGCGTATAAGCCAAAGAAGGTATCTAGGTTATTATAACCGGCGAATTTTATCTATTCGGCGATCGAGTAACTATTATCTTTAACTAAGTCAGTATATCTTAATAGTTATAGTTCGTCCTAAAGAACTTACTATCGGCTTTAATAAGGGCTTCTCTTCGAATATCATGTATCCTAATATTTTCCTCGTACCCGGCGCGATACCCTAGATCTACTATCTGATTACTAAACGAGCCCGCTCTATAAATCTTTTTTATAGGTCTATCCGTAGATACTATCTGGAAAAAAGGTACACGGAGTATATCCTTCTTGATTCGAAGGTAGTATAAAGACCCATCCGCAGGTAGTAGAATCGCCTCGATCTCTTCGAAAGATATAGTCCTAGAAGGCGTAATCCGCTAGGGCGATTACTAGTAAAGGTAGTACTAGGTTCGTAAATAGCGGCTCTATATCCTCATATATACTATGCTATAGCCTAGAATTACATCGGAACAGTTAGTAAGGATTGCCTCTAACCATAATTCTAAAGCTTTAGACAGTCAAGCAACCTTTTATATAGCGTCTGTGAAAAGCCTTTTACGTCCCTAGTGACTTGTACCCTAATCTCCGCCTCTCCTTTTTCATTCTTAAAGACGGCGAAGTCGATTGTCTGCTTAAATATTAGTATAATTACTGACCGCTTTCTTAGCTGAAATTATATTAGAGGATTACTCCACTTACCTCGTATACTAGTCCACGGCCGGAGCCTCTACGTATATTAGATTTAAAATACTCGCCTACTCGCGCCGACGAGTAGATAAATAGTATATAGGTAGCGTGGTCCTATACGAGGATACGTCTATATCTATATTAATGCCAATCTTTCTACTATATATACTTAATAATAATGGCGAAGTGGTTTACTATTATAAAGTACCGAGTTCGCCGAGTCGTTAAAAGGTTGAACTTCTTGCGTAGCTCGGTTTATATATACTAGTAAGACTATTAGACCTTGCGGACGGGGAGGAAGGGCAGAGCGCAGCTCTAGGTACGAATAAAATAAATCGACTCCGATACTTCAGGAGGGATCTTATCATTACCAGGCCGCCGCTTCTAACCGGCGCCAAAGTCTGTCTACTTTTGAAGTATAGTGTATATAGACGGCTCCTTCTTACCGGTACTACAGCCGCGTATAACACCCTTAATAAAGTGCTTTACCGTTTTTATATTATAAGGGCTGGCACTAGGGTTTCTTCTGTCGTACCTAGTGCGCCGAGGCAAGATACTATTAGTAAGGGCTATACAATCATTCGTAATGGTGCGGAAAGACATAAAAACGCACTTATCCTAGAGGACTAGCATCCGGTTATAGTTGATTTTAGTACTAGACTCGAGGTGCTTAGATACCTTACCGCTATTAATATTGGTCTTAATCAAGGACTCTAGACCATTCGTTTCCGCATTATCAAAGAACTGCGCTGCAGTCCTCTTTTTCTTTACCATTAGAGTCAAGGTTAGGGCGAGAATTATAGCAAGATAAAAATACCGTAGCTACTGAAACGTATAGAGCGAAAAGAGAAAGAGGCCGTGATATATAGAGTATATATGAGATGACAACGTACATAATGACACGTTCGGTACACAGATGGGTTGCTTCAGACCGCAGGGCAATTAGAAGTGAAGGGAAAGAGTAACAGGGCAAGAGCAGAAGATAACATGGTGGGCAGTCGGTGGAGCCATAACCGGCTCCTCTGATCAGCATCTAAAACAGGCTGACTGGACGCTTTCGTTTAAACTTACAAGAACGCAATAACAGCTAAAGAGTAGGAAGTGGCTGAGGGGGAGCACGGGGGAGCAGCGAGGGAGCACAAGGGAGCAATAAGGGAGCAGGGGAGAGCAATGAGGGAGCATGGGGGAGCAGAGGGACCCTGATAGCGAGAAAGTGAAGGCGCCGACTGAATCTCGCACAGCACAGCGACGACGGCCACTCGCCGCCGCCACCGAGCATCTTGGAATCCATCTAGCACCAGCTTGCGACACCTGGATATGCGCGACGAGCTGCCGGCAGCATACGATAGACTGCATTGTCGCTCCGCACACGCCTGACTGCGTCCGCTCTCGAGCCCGCCGCCGTCCTCCCTTTACGCGAGCGTGCTGCTCCTCTGTAGATGAATCCCTACGATTTCCACCCTTGGTATCCAAGAGTAATTCAATCATTTATCGACTCTCAAGTTGTCGTACAGTAAATACAAATCCACGTGATAATTGAACAACATCGAACTCTAACAAGCATCAAAAGTATCAACGTGATACAAGGAAATTGTTGAAAGGAGAAATCATTGCAGAACTCGGCTCTCAATGTCGTAGTTTCCTATGATTAAAATCCCGCACGTGATAATTCCTCTGTTCAAGAGTTGGAGAACTCCACAGCAACATAATCAAACAGTGAGATCGGAGTGGCCGCTATTCGTTCCCCGGTAGAGCACGCTTCCACGCTGGTTAGTATGGCTAACGTGGGGTGGACGTACAACAATCAAGGGCGATGGAAGGAGGCGGAAGAGATAGGCGCACAAGTAATGGAGATTCGCAAGACGGTGCTCGGGCTAGAGCATGCTTCTACGCTGACCAGCATGAGCAACCTGGCGTCGAGGTACAGGAAGCAGGGACGATGGAAGCAGGCTGAAGAGCTGGAAGTGCAAGCGATGGAGAGTCGCAAGAAAGTGCTCGGACCAGAGCATCCAGACACGCTGATCAGCATGAACAACTTTGCATTCATTTTGAAGGACAAAGGCGAGGTTGAAAAGGCTGTCGCGCTTATGGAAGAATGCGTTGGAAAGCGGAAGCAGGTCTATGGCCAAGACCACCCATTTACAAAGGTGTCGAAGACGCGCTTAGTAGGTGGCGTATAGAGGGTTTGCACCTGGGCTCGTTAGGCAAGGATGTCAACAGCACGGCGGCTGGGGAATAGCGCGCAGCAAAGATGATTGCCGCGACTATCTCGAGGGAATAAGGCTTACAACTTACTTAATCACTTACTATATTATGTGTTTTAGAAGCGTTCTACATGCTTAATATTTATCTAAGACCTGAATCTTGTAATAGATATATATATAGCTTGCTTCTATTATAAAATAGTCCGTAGGGATCATAGACCAAGCTCGTAAATTAATCTTGGAATACCTGTAAAAGTATCTAATAGGACTATTCTCGCACATGTAAGTTCGGCTATCTTAGCGGTCCCGGCTTCAATCTTGTCAGTGAAGGGATCTATCGTTATCCTAGTAATGCGCCGAGGGTTGTCATTCGTGGCTAGCAATTCAAGACCAGGAAGAAAGCGGAAGTACAGGAATCGTTTCCTGGTACGGCCGATAGTAATCCGCGGATGCTCATAAGCAGTTTAGTGAGCCAGGCGAGCGGTCAGAGGCAACCGTTCTCACATCTTCCTAGACTGATGTTTTTACCACGTCGTCGCCCCGGCTTTTTGCAGAGGAAGACCACGGAAGGATTACAGGATTGACAAGTTCATGCAACTCAAGATGGATGAGTACTGGTGATGTGGGGCCTCGGCGGAGCCAGCAAGTCCCAACTGGTACTTGGCTACATCCGAGAATGTCGCCAGGACTACGCAGCCGTCTTCTGGATCGAAGGCGGATCCAAAGAATCGATCGAACGTGACTACATCCAGATCTACCGGCTACTGTATGGTCGCCCACTCAGAGCGGGTCAAGAGATAGTGAACGTGGAAGATGCGGTGCCTGCGGTAAAGAGCTGGTTCTATAGTCGAGAGGGCCGATGGCCCGTCGTCTTAGACAGTGCGGACGAGATCGACAATCCACAAAACCAACCGTACATCGTTCTCGAATACTTCATGCCCGACGCGTCCGGAGTACATGTACTAATCACCTCGCGGAGCGCGACGGCCAAAGAGCTAACGGTACTGGAGGCGGTCGAGGTGGCCGATATGTAGCCATCGGAAGCGGTAGGGCTGTTCCGACGATACGCGAAGCTATAGGACGAAGGGCAAGAGATCAAGACGAAGGTGGCTCAAATTGTCTAAGAGCTGAGGTACTCAGTATTAGCCACCACTCTGGCGGGTTCATATGTATCGGTAACGCCTCGCTTATCATCTGATATCCGGAGCTACCTACCTGAGTATCGGCAGCGGCGGAAAGAGCTGCTCCGCCAGCGGCCTAAGTAGCATTTGAGCACGTGGGAAGCGTCCTTCGACGCGATTGCCCATTAAAACCCGGCGGCATCTCGATTACTTAGCGTGCTAGCATTCACAAAATTTGACGATATATTTATCGATCTCTTAGATTGCAATACAATACATGTCATAGAAGCCGCTAAAAACCCTGTCGTCTGTTGGAATTCAGACCGGGTCAACCTCGGTAGTCACTAATCAGGACTAGTCAGGGGGCCTTGGCAGACTAATAGAGATTTCTCGTGATGGTTATTCCATTCTACATAGCTATATCCATCCATTAGTT
>JAABUN010000550.1_pt1 | contig 96035 bp, 98 predicted proteins | sample 5559311 | NCBI WGS metagenome assembly JAABUN01 (sample SAMN10711877, study PRJNA513370) | rock metagenome | isolation source: Antarctica rocks | place: Antarctica: Victoria Land, Siegfried Peak sud | reverse complement strand
AGCACCAGAACACCACGAGAGCCAAAAAATGGCACTGACTTTCAGCACGCTGTTGAGTTCTCAAGAACCAGACACACACCGAACACGATCTCCCGACCGCACCCGAGGCAACTCGCCTAACCTACGCGTTTCGCTGAAGCCGAGTCAAACAAGGCCCGGCTGGCGACACACCCTCGGCGAGCGACCGCAGTGGGCCTCTTCGTCGTTGGGGTGGCCTCGGTCCGTCTGCCAGCGATGTACTGCTGTCGTCCGGCCCCGGGGCGAGAGAGGACGATACGAGTCTGCGGGGCCGGAGTCAAGCGGCGTCGGGGCCACCGGTGTCACTGGCCGGCAACGGCGGCGCTGCCCGTGGCTGGCTGTCCGTCGCGGCTGTGGGGGCGCCGCCCCACGTCAGCAGGTGAGGTGCTCAGCCTTCCTCAGGGGCGAGAGGTGCGCGGTCGTGCGGGCGCGGCCGCTCCACCAGCAGCACGTTCCTCCTTCCGTGCCGCAGTACGAGGAAGCGCCCGTGCAGCCAGTCCGCCTCGTCGGCGCGAGCCGTCACCCCGGTGATGCGCTCGTTGTTGAGGTAGGCACCGTTGCCGCTGACCGCCTGGCGCGCCTGGGAGCGGCTCAGGCCGAGCCCGTCGGCGAGCAGCTCGACGAGCTGCGGCGCCTCAGCGGCCACCCGTACGGCAGGTGCCTCGGCCAGCGCGGCCGCGAGCACTCCTTCGTCCAGGCCGCGCAGGTCGCCGCCCCCGAACAAGGCGGCGCTGGCGTCCTGCACCCGACGTACCTCATCGCGGCCGTGAACGAGGGCGACCAGCTCCTGCGCCAGCCGGCGTTGGGCGGCCCGGGCCTGCGGGCGCTGGGTGGTCGCGACGTCCAGGGCCTCGACGTCCCCTCGACCGACGAAGGTCAGCAGCCGCAGGTAGGCCCCCACGTCGCGGTCGTCGACGTTGAGCAGGAACTGGTAGAGCGCGTACGGCGAGGTGATGGCGGGGTCGATCCAGACGTTGCCACCGCCGGTGCTCTTGCCGATCTTGTTGCCGTGTGCGTCGGCGACCAGCGGGAAGGTCAGCGCGTGCCCGGAGACGCCGTCGACCCGGCGCAGCAGGTCGAGCCCGGCCGTGATGTTGCCCCACTGGTCGTTGCCGCCCACCTGCAGCCGGCAGCCGTAGCGGCGGTGCAGCTCGACGTAGTCGAGCGACTGCAGCAGCTGGTAGCTGAACTCGGTGAAGGACAGGCCGCCGCCCGCCAGCCGCGCGCTCACCGACTCGCGCGCCAGCATCTGGTTCACGGGGAAGTGCTTGCCGACGTCGCGCAGGAAGTCGATGACCGACAGCGGAGCCGTCCAGTCGAGGTTGTCGGCCAGCACCGCACCGGTCGGTCCCTCGCCGAAGTCCAGGAAGCCGCGCATCTGTCGCGCGAGCTTGCCGACCCGGCGCGCCAGCGTCTCGGCGTCGAGCAGGCTGCGCTCAGCGGACCGGCCGCTGGGGTCGCCGATGAAGCCGGTCGCGCCGCCCGCCAGCGCGATCGGGCGGTGACCGGCGAGCTGGAAGCGGCGCAGGGCGAACAGTGGGACGAGGTTGCCCACGTGCAGGCTGTCGGCCGTCGGGTCGAAGCCGCAGTAGACGGTGACCGGCCCCGCGGCCAGCTCCGCTGCGAGCGCGTACCGGTCGGTGGTCTGCGCGACCATGCCGCGCCACTCGAGGTCGGCGAGCACGTCGTCGACCGGCGCGACGGTCGGCAGGGACGCGAGGTCGGGGGCGGGCGGGGGCGCGGGCGGGCTGGTCACCCGGTGATCCTCCCGTACGGGAAGCCCGGCGCCGTGCGCCGCCGGGCAACGTCGACTGTGGGAAGAAGCCACCCGGCTGACGGACGGGAGCCGCACAGCTGACCCCCTTGCCGGCGATCGGCGGGGTTGCTCAATCCGACGGCGACCGGCGGTCGGCGCGGGGACGGCGGTGGGCGACCGCCGGGCGGTACGGAGACACCGTCGGCTCGCCGTCCAGCCAGAACCGCCACGGCGCCGTCGCCCCGGCCCCGGCTACCCCCACCCGCGGCCCGGTCCGGACCCGACCTGGGTCGACCGGTGCCGCCAGCTCCAGGCGCAGCGGCGAGGCGGCGACGAGCAGGTCCAGCCCGGCGTGCCCGCCGGCGACGCCCAGCGTGCGGGCCAGCCGGGCCGGCCCGCGGCACAGGTCCCGGTCGCTCACCCCGGGCCGGCGTTCGCGGGCGGCGTCGAACCCGCCGACGACCTCGCCGGCCCGCAGCAGCACCGCGGACGCCGTCCCGTCCGGGCCGGTGACGACGTTGACGCACCAGTGCATGCCGTAGCTGAAGTAGACGTACGCGTGCCCGGCCGGGCCGAACATCAGCTGTGTGCGGGGGGTGCGGCCCCGGAAGGCGTGCGAGCCGGGGTCGGCCTCGCCGGCGTACGCCTCGACCTCGGTGAGGCGCACCCTTACGCCACCGGCGAGCAGCTGGGCGCCCAGCAGCCGCGGCGCGACCGACAGCACCGGCCCGCTCAGCAGCTCGCGCGCGTCGCCCACGTCCGGTGGCCCTCCACCGCACCGCGCAGGGCGGTGAGCTGCTCGGCGACGCGTACGGGGGCGGTGCCGCCGAAACCGCTGCGGCTGGCGATCGCGCCCCGGACGTCGAGCACCGCGCGTACGCCCGGGGTGAGGTGCGGGCTGATCTGCGCGAGCTCGGCGTCGGTCGCCTCGGGGAGGTCCTTGCCGTGCGCGGTGCACCACGCCACCAGCCGGCCGACCGCCTCGTGGGCCTCCCGGAACGGCACGCCGTCGCGCACCAGCTTCTCCGCGACATCGGTGGCGAGGGCGAAGCCCAGTGGCGCGGCGCGTTCCAGCACGTCGGCGTGCACGGTCATCGTCGCGACCATGCCGGCCATGGCGGGCAGCACGAGCAGCAGCGTCTCGACCGCGTCGAAGCAGGGCTCCTGGGCCTCCTGCATGTCCCGGTTGTACGTCAGGGGCAGCCCCTTGAGCATCGCCAGCGAGCCGGTGACGTGCCCGATCAGCCGGCCGGCCTTGCCGCGGGCCAGCTCGGCGATGTCCGGGTTCTTCTTCTGCGGCATGATCGACGAGCCGGTCGAGAAGGCGTCGTCGAGGGTCACCCAGCCGAACTCGGTGGTGTTCCAGAGCACCACCTCCTCGCCGAGGCGGGACAGGTGCACCCCGAGCAGGGCGGCGCAGAACAGGAACTCCGCCACGAAGTCGCGGTCGGACACCGCGTCCATCGAGTTGGCGGCCGCCGAGGCGAAGCCGAGCTCCACGGCGGTCGCGACCGGGTCGACGGGCAGCGACGAGCCGGCGAGCGCTCCGGACCCCAGCGGGCTGACGGCGGCCCGGGCGTCCCAGTCGCGAAGCCGCGCGACGTCACGGACCAGCGGCTGGACGTGGGCGAGCAGCTGGTGGGCGAACAGCACCGGCTGGGCGTGCTGCAGGTGGGTCATCCCGGGCGCGGGAGTGTCCAGGTGCCGGGCGGCCTGCTCGAGCAGCGCCTGCTCGAGATCGGCGACCCGGCCGACGATCAGGAGCATGTGCCCGCGCAGGTAGAGCCGCAGGTCGGTGGCGACCTGGTCGTTGCGAGACCGGCCGGCCCGCAGCTTGCCGCCGAGGCCGCCGAGCCGTTCCAGCAACCCGCGCTCCAGGGCGGTGTGCACGTCCTCGTCCTGCACGGTGGGCCGGAACGTCCCGGCGTGCACCTCACGCTCGAGCTCGTCCAGCGCGCCGAGCATGCGGGGCAGCTCGTCGTCGGTGAGCAGCCCCGCACGGTGCAGCACCCGGGCGTGCGCGCGGCTCCCGGCGAGGTCGTACGGCGCCAGCCGCCAGTCGAAGTGCACGCTCACCGACAGCCGGGCGAGGGCCTCGGCCGGCCCGCCCTCGAACCGGCCACCCCACAGCGAGGTGCGTTCCCCGGCAGGCGCGGCAGCCCCGGCAGCCCCGGCAGCCGCGTCAGGTGGGCCAGCCGTCACCCCTTCATCCGGATGTCGCGGGCCGCGGCGAGCTTGCTCGGCATCCCCCACAGCTCGACGAAGCCCTTGGCGAGCGACTGGTCGAAGGTGTCGCCGGCGTCGTACGTCGCGAGGTCGAAGTCGTACAGCGTCGCCTCGCTGCGCCGGCCGGTGACGGTGCAGGTGCCGGCGGACAGCACGAGGCGCACCTCGCCGGAGACGTGCTCCTGGGAGCTGCGGACGAACGCGTCGAGCGCCCGCTTGAGCGGGCTGAACCACAGGCCGTCGTAGACCAGTTCGGACCAGCGCTGCTCGACGCCGCGCTTGTAGCGGGCGAGGTCGCGCTCGACGGTGAGGTTCTCCATCTCCTGGTGGGCGGTGACGAGCACCTGCGCGCCGGGCACCTCGTAGACCTCGCGGCTCTTGATGCCGACCAGACGGTCCTCGACCATGTCGAGCCGGCCGACGCCCTGCGCCCCGGCCCGCCGGTTGAGCTCCTCGATCGCCTGCAGGACCGTGACCGGCCGGCCGTCGATGACGGTGGGGCGCCCGGCGGTGAAGGTCAGGACGAGCTCGTCGGGTGCGGCGGCGGTGCCCGGGGCCTGGGTGTAGCTGTAGACGTCCTCGACGGGTGCGTTCCAGGGGTCCTCGAGGAAGCCGGTCTCCACCGCCCGGCCCCAGACGTTCTGGTCGATGGAGTACGGCGACTTCTTGGTGACGTCGATCGGCAGCCCCTTCTCCTCGGCGAAGGCAATGGCCTTGTCGCGGGTCATGCCGGAGTCGCGGACCGGGGCGAGGCAGCGTAGCTCGGGGGCGAGCGCGCCGATCCCGACCTCGAAGCGCACCTGGTCGTTGCCCTTGCCGGTGCAGCCGTGCGCGACCGTCGAGGCGCCGTGCGCGCGGGCGGCGGCCACCAGGTGCTTGACGATGAGCGGCCGGGACAGCGCGCTCACCAGCGGGTAGCGGCCCATGTAGAGGGCGTTGGCCTGCAAGGCGGGCAGGCAGAAGTCGTCGGCGTACTCGTCGCGGACGTCCGCGATGACCGCCTCGACGGCGCCGCAGTCCAGCGCCCGCTGGCGGATGACGTCGAGGTCCTCGCCGCCCTGGCCGACGTCGGCGGCCACGGCGACGATCTCCGCGCCGGTCTCCGCGGCCAGCCAGCCGATCGCGACAGAGGTGTCGAGGCCTCCGGAGTACGCCAGGACGATGCGGTCGGTCATGCCGGGTCCTTCCTCGTCAGGTGGAGCCTGTTCAGGTGGAGCCTCACGGGGAGCCTCATCAGGTGGAGCCTTCCAGAGGTCGGCCCTCCGCCAGGCGCAGCAGGCGGCTGGCGAGGGACCCGGCGACCGGGGTCGCCGGGGCGCGGGTGACGAGCAGGACCGTGTCGTCGCCGGCGACGGTGCCGGCGACCTCGGGCAGCCCGGCGCGGTCCAGCGCCGAGCCGAGCAGGTGTGCGCCGCCGGGCGGCGTACGCAGGACGACGAGCCCGCCGGTCGCCTCGGCAGAGACCAGCAGCTCCTCGAGCAGCCGGGCCAGCCGGGCGTCGACGGCGCCGGCCGTGCCGGGCCGCGGCTGTCCCTCGGGCGGCAGCGCGTAGGCCATGCCGGCGGGGGTGCGCGCCTTCACCGCGCCGAGCTCCTCGAGGTCGCGGCTGAGGGTGGCCTGCGTGACCAGCACGCCGTCGTCGGCGAGCAGTCGGCCGAGCTCGGTCTGGCTGGCGACCGGCCGGGCGCCGAGCAGCTCGACGATGCGGGCCTGGCGGGCGGCCTTGGTGAGCGGCGCCGTCGTCGCGGGCGCCAGCGGCGTCACGGCCGCGTCGCGGCGCAAGGCGGGCCGCCGGACCCGGCGACGGCGGTCGAGCCGGTGTCGTCCGCGCGGGCTACCCGGTCGAGGACGCCGGGTAGCGCGGCGAGGAACGCGTCGACCTGCGCCTCGGTGAGCACCAGCGGCGGGGCGAGGCGCACCACGTCCGGCGCCGGCGCGTTGACGAGGAAGCCGGCCTCCCGGGCCTGCGCCTCGACGGCGGCGGCGACCGGGCCGGTCAGCACCACGCCCAGCCACAGCCCGACGCCGCGGACCCGGTCGACCAGCGGGTGGCGCAGGGCCTCGATGCCGCGCGCCAGCCGCTCCCCGAGCTTGGTCGAGGCGTCCAGCAGGCCGTCCGCTTCCACTGTGTCGAGCACGGCGAGGGCGGCCGCGCAGACGACCGGGTTGCCGCCGAACGTCGTACCGTGGTCGCCCTTCCGCAGCGCCGACGCCGCCCGGCCGCGAGCCAGCACGGCGCCGATCGGCAGGCCGCCGCCGAGGCCCTTGGCCAGGGTCACGACGTCGGCCTCGACGCCCGGCGCGACCACCGACGACGACAGCCAGGCGCCGGCCCGGCCGATGCCGCCCTGCACCTCGTCGAGGTGCAGCAGCGCACCGGTGCGGTCGCAGGCCGCCCGGGCCGCCTCGAGGAAGCCCGCGGGGGGCAGGACGACGCCCGCCTCGCCGAGCACCGGCTCCAGCACAACGCTGGCGGTGCCCTCGCCGACGGCGTCCGTGAGGGCGCCGGCGTCGCCGTACGGGACGAACGTGACCGGTCCGGGCAGCGGCTCGAACGGCGCGCGCTTGGCCGGCTGGCCGGTGACCGCGAGGGCCCCGAGCGTCCGGCCGTGGAACGCGCCCTCGCAGGCGACCCAGCCGCCGCCCGGGCGCAGCCGGCGGGCGATCTTGAGAGCGGCCTCGTTGGCCTCCGCGCCCGAGTTGGTGAACAGCACCCGGTCGTGGCCGGTGAGCTCGCGGAGCCGTTCGGCGAGCCGGACGACCGGCTCGCTGACCGCGAAGTTGCTGACGTGGCCGAGCGTGGACAGCTGCCGGTCGACCGCCTCCCGGATCGCCGGGTGGGCGTGGCCGAGCACGTTGACGGCGATGCCGGCGTACAGGTCGACGTACGCGCGTCCGTCGACGTCCCAGACCGTCGCGCCCTCGCCGCGGGCGAGCACCAGCGACGGGGTGCCGTAGTTGCCCATCAGCGAGGCGTCCCAGCGGGCCTGCCACTGCTGCGTCGACGTCATGAGGGCACCACCATCGTTCCGATCCCTTCGTCGGTGAACAGCTCGAGCAGCAGGCTGTGCGCGACGCGGCCGTCGAGCACGTGCGCGCGGGGCACTCCCCCGCGTACGGCCCGTAGGCAGGCCTCCATCTTGGGGGCCATGCCGCTGGACAGCTCCGGCAGCAGCGCCTCGAGGGCGTCGGCATCGATCTGGCTGACGACGTCGGCCCCGGCGCCGCCGCCCGACCAGGCGGCGTAGAGCCCCTCGACGTCGGTGAGCACGACGAGCTTCTCGGCGCCCACGGCCACCGCGACGGCTGCGGCCGCGGTGTCGGCGTTGACGTTGTAGACCTCGCCGTCGAGGCCGCGCGCGACGGTGGCGATGACGGGCACCTTGCCCTCGTCGAGCAGCGCCCGCACGATCCGGGGCTGCACCTCGACGACCTCGCCGACCTGGCCGAGATCGACCGGCTCGCCGTCGACGAGCACGCCGCGGCGCTCGGCCGTCATGAGCTGGGCGTCCTCGCCGGACAGCCCGACCGCGAACGGCCCGTGCGCGTTGATCAGTGCGACGACGTCGGGATTGACCTGGCCGACGAGCACCATCCGGACCACCTGCACCGTGTCGGGTGTCGTCACCCGCAGCCCCCCGCGGAACTCGCTGTCGACGCCGAGCCGGTCGAGGTGCGCGGTGATCTGCGGGCCGCCGCCGTGCACCACGACGACGTGGACCCCGGCGTAGCGCAGGAAGACGACATCCTCGGCGAAGGCCTGCTGCAGGGCCGGGCTGATCATGGCGTTGCCGCCGTACTTGACGACGATGGTGCGGCCGGAGAACGCCTTGAGCCACGGCAGCGCCTCGACCAGCGCCGCGGCCTTGGGCAGCGCGACGTGGCCGCGGGCGGTGGGGGCGCTCATACCGGGGCGCTTGTCATGTCGAGTACGCGCTGTTCTCGTGGACGTACGCGGCGGTGAGGTCGCTGGTCCAGACCGTCGCCGCCCGCTCCCCGGCGTGCAGGTCGACGACGATCCGCACCTCGCGGCCGGACAGGTCGACGAGCTCACGGTCCTCGCCGGGCGCGCCGCCGCGGCAGACCTGCACCCCGTTGATCGCCACGTCGAGCGCGTCGGGCTCGAAGGCGGCCGCCGTCGTGCCGACCGCGGCGAGCACCCGCCCCCAGTTGGGGTCGTTGCCGGACAGGGCGCACTTGAGCAGGTTGCTGCGGGCGACGGCCCTGGCCGCCTCGAGGGCGTCGTCCTCGGTCGCCGCGCCGACGACCTCGACGGCGATGTCCTTGGACGCCCCCTCGGCGTCGGCGACCATCTGCCGGGCGAGGTCGACGCACACGGCGCTGACCGCGGCATGCAGCTCCTCGCGTGGCGGGGTGACCCCGCTCGCGCCGCTGGCGAGCAGCAGGACCGTGTCGTTGGTCGACATGCACCCGTCGGTGTCGACCCGGTCGAAGCTGGCGCGGGTCGCGGCCCGCAGCGCCTCGTCGAGGGTCGCGCTGTCGGCGACCGCGTCGGTGGTGAGGACGGCGAGCATCGTGGCGAGGGCGGGCGCGAGCATCGCGGCGCCCTTCGCCATCCCGCCGACCGACCAGCCCTCGCCCTGGGCCGCGGCCGTCTTCGGGACGGTGTCGGTGGTGCGGATCGCCTCCGCGGCGGCCGCGCCGCCGCCCGGTGACAGCTCCCCGGCCGCCCGGTCGACGCCGGACAGCAGCCGGTCCATCGGGAGCCGTACACCGATCAGGCCGGTGGAGCAGACCGCCACCCGGGCGGCGCCGGTGCCGAGCGCCGCGGCGACGGCCTCGGCGGTGCGGTGCGTGTCGGCGAACCCGCCCGGGCCGGTGCAGGCGTTGGCGCCGCCGGCGTTGAGCACGACGGCCCGGACCCGGCCGCCCGCCACGACCTGCTGCGACCACAGGACCGGCGCGGCCTTGACGCGGTTGCCGGTGAAGACACCGGCCACCGCGTCGAGCGGCCCGTCGTTGACGACGAGCGCGAGGTCGGGCAGGCCGCTGTCCTTGAGCCCCGCGGTGGCGGTGCCGGCCCGGAAGCCCCGCGAGGCGGTGACGGTCACGCGGCTGCCCCGGTCACCGGGCTGCCCCGGGGACGGTGCGGCCGGTCACGGTGCGACCCCGCTCGCGGACAGGCCAGCGGTCTCGTCGAGGCCGAGGGCGAGGTTGGCGCACTGCAGCGCCTGGCCGGCGGCGCCCTTGCCGAGGTTGTCCAGAGCGGCGACGACGACGGCCCGGCCGCTGTCGCCGTCGACGGCGACCTGCAGCTGGCAGGCGTTGGACCCGGCGGTCGCCGCGGTGTGCGGCCAGCGGCCCTCCGGCAGGACGTGCACGAACGGCTCGGCGTCGTACCGCTCACGCAGTGCGTCGCGGAGCTCGTCGCCGGTCGCGGTCGTGCGCGCGGTGCAGGTGGCGAGGATGCCGCGGGGCATCGGGGCGAGCGTCGGGATGTAGGTGAGCGTGACCTCGCCGCCGGCGAGCTGGCGCAGGCTCTGCCGTACCTCGGGGGTGTGCCGGTGGCTGGCGACCTTGTAGGCCGAAAGGTCGCCCATCACCTCGCTGCCGAGCAGGCCGCCGGTGGGGGCGCGGCCGGCACCGCTCGTGCCGCTCGCCGTCTGGGTGACGAGGTCGCGCGGCTCGACGAGCCCGGCGGCCAACAGCGGGCCCAGCGCGAGGGTCATCGCGGTGGCGTTGCAGCCCGGGCCGGCGATCCGGGTGGCGCCGGCGAGGTCGTCCCGGAACAGCTCGGGCAGGCCGTACGGCCACAACCCGGCGTACGGCGTGTCGTAGAACCGCCCCCAGTCCGCGGGGTCGGCGAGGCGGTGGTCGGCGCCGAGGTCGACGATCGGCAGCCCCTCGGGCAGGGCGGCGGCGAGGGCGGCGGACTGCCCGTGCGGCAGAGCGAGGAACACCACGTCCGCCGCCGCGAGCGCCGCGGCATCGGTCCCGACGAACACCCGGTCCGCGAGCTGGGGCAGCTGGGGGTGCAGCTCGGTCACCGGCTGCCCGGCGCTGCTGCCGGCAGCCAGCGGGCCGACCGACAGGTCGGGATGCCCGAGCAGCAGGCGCAGCAGCTCGCCGCCCGCGTAGCCGCTGGCCCCCGCCACCGCCGCCGTCATCCCCATGCGGTCATCATACACAAGTTTGCATGGGTACTCGTACGGGGCGAGGCGGAGCGTCCCGGCGTCGTGCCCGGCGCGCAGCGCCGCCGGCACGTCCGTCGCCGGCCGGACGAAGCGTCCGCTCAGCCCGTCCAGCTCGCCGTCCCCGATCCGCACCACCAGCCCGGCGACCGCCTCGGCGGGCGCCCAGCCGTCCGCAGGCGGCTCGAGGTACTCCGGGTGCGCATCGGTGAAGCCGGCCGGGAACCCGGTGGTCATGTCGGTGCGGGCCCGGCCCGGGCTGACCGACAGGGCGACGACGCCGGTGCCGACGAGCTCGGCGGCCACCGACTCGACGAGCCGGTGCACCGCGGTCTTGCCCACGCCGTACCCCGAGCCGTGCGGACTCGCCGCGTTGCCGAAACCGCTGCCGAGAGCGACGACCCGGCCGGCGCCGCGGGCGACCATGCCGGGCAGCGCAGCCCACAGGGCCAGTTGCACGCCGCGCAGGTTGACCTCGACGTCGCGCCACCAGTCGTCGGGGTCGGTCTCCCACAGCGGGCCGCCGGTGGCGAACCGGCCGGCGTTGGCGACGAGCAGGCCGAGCGGCCCGAGCTCGGCCTGCGTGCGGCGCACGGCCTCCTGCACCGCGGCGCGGTCGGTGGCGTCACCGGGCAGCGCGAGCGCGGCACCCTCGGCGACGATGGCGTCCAGCGCGGCGGCGGTACGGCCGGTGACCGCGACTGCCCAGCCGTGCGCGGCCAGGGCGAGCGCGATGTCGCGGCCGAGGCCCCGGCCGCCACCGCTGACCAGGGCCGTCCGGGGGGCGGGGGGCCGGCTCATGTGCCGCGCAGGACGGCGCCGACCCGGCGGCCGGCCTCGGCCACCGCCTCGTCGCGGGCACCGAGGACGTCGATGTCGGCGAGCGTGCGGTCGGGTGCCCGAAGCCGCAGCGCGAAGGCCAGCGACCGCTTGCCCGCCCCGACCTGCGGCCCGGTGTAGACGTCGAACAGCCGCAGCGCCTCCAGCAGCGGCCCGGCTCCGGCCCGCAGCGCCGCCGCCACCTCGGCCGCCGGCGTGTCCTCCGCGACGACCAGGGCGACGTCGACCGACGCCGGCGGGTAGTGCGACACGACCGGGGCGGGCACCGGGGGCAGCGCGGCGGCCGCGGCGAGCAGGACGTCGAGGTTCGCCTCGGCGGCGACGGTGCGCGGCGGCAGCCCGGTCGCGGCGACCACCCGCGGGTGCAGCTCACCGGCCAGCCCGACCCGCCGGCCGTCGAGCTGCAGCTCGGCGCAGCGGCCGGGGTGCCACGCTCCTTCGGCGGCACGTACCGGCGTCAGGTCCAGCCGCAGCGCCCGGCCGAGCGCGACGAGCGCCTCGACCGCGTCGGCCCAGTCGACCGGCCGCCCCTGCCGGGCGCCGGCGAGCAGCACCCCGACGTGCCACGGCTGGTCGGGCAGGGCGCCGTCGAGGGCGGCCAGTTCAGCGTCGCTCGGCCGGCGGTCCGCCCTCGGCGCGGCGACTACCGCCCCGGTCCCCTGGAACACCAGACCGGTCTCGAACAGCGCGATGTCCGGGATGCCGCGCGCCGCGTTGCGGGCGGCGGTGGCGACCAGGCCGGGCAGCAGCAGCGGTCGCAGCAGCGCCTCCGCCTCGGACAGCGGGTTGACCAGCCGGGGTGGCTCCGGGGAGTCGCCGAGGGCGGCGAGCCGCTCCGGGGCGACGAACGGCGGGCTGGCCACCTCGACCAGCCCGCCGGCGGCGAGCGCCCGGGAGGCCGTCCGGCGCAGCTGCTGCGCGCGGGTGAGGCCGCGGCCGGCCGGCGCGGTCGGCAGCACCGACGGGACGGTGTCGTAGCCCTCCAGCCGCACCACCTCCTCCACGAGGTCGATCGGTGCGGTGAGGTCGGGTCGCCACGACGGCGGCGTCACGGTGAGGACGTCGCCGCAGGCCTCGCCGGTGTCGGCGACGGCTACGGCGCAGCCCACGTCGCGCAGCCGGCTGCGCACCACGGCCGGCTCGTACGTCCGGCCGGCAACCCGGCCAGGCATCGTCACCGGCATCCGCAGCATCGGCCGGGCAGGGCGGCTGTCCACGTCGGTGCCGCCGCCGGCCGTCGCGCCGCCCAGCTCGACGAGCAGCCGTACGGCGGCCTGCGCGGCGGCCGGGGCGAGGTCGTCGTCGACGCCGCGCTCGAAGCGCCGGCTGGCCTCGCTCGGCAGGCGGTGCCGGCGGGCGCCGCGGGCGATGGTCACCGGCGCGAAGTGCGCCGCCTCGACGACGAGGTCGGTGGTGGTGGCCGACACCTCGGTCGACGCCCCGCCCATCACCCCGGCGATGCCGATCGGGCCGGAGTCGTCGGCGATGACGAGGTCGTCGGGGTCCAGCGCCCGGTCCCGCCCGTCCAGGGTCGTCAACCGCTCCCCCGCCGCCGCCCGGCGCACCACGATCCCGCCCGCCAGCCGGGCCCGGTCGTAGGCGTGCAGCGGCTGCCCGAGCTCGAGCATGACGTGGTTGGTGACGTCGACGGCCAGGCTGATCGAGCGCATCCCGGCGAGCACGAGCCGCCGCCGCAGCCATGCCGGTGAGGGGGCCGTGACGTCGAAGCCGGTGACCGTGCGGGCGACGAAGCGGTCGCAGCCGGCCGGGTCGGCCACCCGCACGGGGTGACCGTCGCCGAGGGTCGTCAGGTCGCCGGCCTGGCCGTCGTCGCGCAACGCCGGGTCGCGCAGCCGCAGGCCGTACGCGGTCGCCGCCTCGCGCGCGACGCCGCGCACCGACAGCTGGTAGCCGCGGTCGGGCGTGACCGCGATGTCGAGGACTTCGTCGCGCAGGCCGAGCAGCTCCACGACGTCGGCGCCGAGCGGGGCGCCGGGCTCCAGGACGAGGATCCCGTCGGCGTCGTCCGACAGCCCGAGCTCCACGGCAGAGCAGATCATGCCGTCGGAGGTGCGGCCGTACGTCTGGCGGGTCGCGATCCAGAACTCGCCGGGCAGCATGGCGCCGGGGGTGGCGAAGGCGACCCGGTCGCCGGCCGCGAAGTTGGTGGCGCCGCAGACGACCTCGCGCACGCCGGCGTCCTGGGCGCCGTCGGACAGGGCGCCGTCGGACAGGGCGACGTGGCAGTAGCGGATCGGCTTCTTGAAATCGGTCAGCTCCTCGACGTCGAGGACCTGCCCGACGACGACGCCGGAGATGTCGTCGCCGACCCGATGGACCTGCTCGACCTCCAGCCCGGCGCGGACGAGCGCCTCGGCGATCTCGGTCGTCGGGGCGGTGAGGCCGGGCACCAGCGTGCGCAGCCAGGACACGGGGACGCGCACGTCAGGCCTCCAGACCGAAGGGGAGGGTGAACCGCTGGTCGCCCTCGTAGAAGTCGCGGATGTCGGTGAGGCCGTGCCGGAACATGAGCGTGCGCTCCAGGCCCATGCCGAAGGCGAAGCCGCTGTAGCGCTCCGGGTCGACGCCGCAGGCGACGAGCACGGCGGGATGGACCATGCCGCAGCCGCCGGCCTCGATCCAGCCCTCGCTGGAGCACACCCGGCACGGCTCCGCCCCCGGCTGCGTCGAGGTCCCGCGGCAGTGGAAGCACTGGACGTCGAGCTCGGCGCTCGGCTCGGTGAAGGGGAAGTACGCCGGTCGTAGTCGGGTGGCGAGGCCGGTGCCGAACATCGACGCCGCGAACGCGTCGAGCGTCCCGCGCAGGTGGGCCATCGTCAGGCCCTCGTCCACGGCGAGGCCCTCGAGCTGGGCGAACACCGGTGAGTGCGTGGCGTCGAGCGCGTCGGCACGGTAGACCCGGCCGGGGCAGACGACGTAGACCGGCAGCTCCCGGGCGAGCAGCGAGCGCACCTGCACCGGGCTGGTGTGGGTGCGCAGCACGAGTCCGCTGCCCTCCGGCGCCACGAACAGGGTGTCCTGCATCTCGCGTGCGGGATGGTCCCGGGGGAAGTTGAGGGCGTCGAAGTTGAACCACTCGTGCTCCACCTCGGGCCCCTCGGCGACCTCCCAGCCCATGGCGACGAACACGTCGACGACCCGCTCCTGGATCGTGGTCAGCGGGTGCCGGGCGCCGACCGGCAGCCGCCCCGGCAGGGCGGTGACGTCGACGGCCTCCTCGCGCAGGGCCCGCGCATCGCGCTCGCGCTCGAGCTCGGTGAGCCGGGCGTCGTACGCGGCCTGCACCAGCTGCGAGACGGCGTTGACCCGCTTGCCGGGCTCGGCCCGGTCGGGGCCGGGAAGCGAGCCGAGGCTGCGGCGGGCGAGCGCCACCGGGCTCCTGTCGCCGAGCGCCGCGGTGCGGGCGGCGGCGAGCCCGGCCAGGTCGCCCGCGGCGGCGAACAGCTCCAGTGCCTCGGCGCGGGCGCGGTCGAGGGCGTCGGGGGTGAGCAGGTCGGACACGGTGGAGCAGCTCCTGACAGGGGGGAGGGGCCGAGTCTCGCAGCCTGGAGGCAGGCGGCGAGGAGGTGCAGGCGGGAGGGGACGGGGCGCCCTACATGAAGGCAGGGGTGCCGGCGGGCAGCACGAAGCGGAAGGCCGCGCCCCCGGAGGGAGCGCGTCGGACCTCCACACTGCCACCGTGGGCCTGCACGAGGCCCTTGACGATGTACAGCCCCAGGCCGGTGCCGCGCCGCCGGTTGCCACGCCAGAAGCGGGTGAAGACCCGGGTCGCGGTCTCCTCCGGGATGCCCGCGCCCTCGTCCGACACCACCACCTCGACGCCGCCCCGCCAGGGCGCGACGGACGTCGAGACGGTGCCGGCGCCGTGCCGCAGGGCGTTCTCCACGAGATTGCCCACGACCTGGTCGAGCTTGTCGGGGTCGGCCCAGATCTCGGGCAGCTCGCCGGTCACCTCGACGACGAACCGGTCCTCCGAGTCGCCGCCCGCGACCCGCCCGGCGACGGCCCGGCGCACCGCCGCGGGCACGTCGACGACCTGCTTGCGCAGCTCGATCCGGCCGGCGTCGATGCGGCTGACGTCGAGCAGCTCGATGAGCAGCCGGGTTACCCGGTCGGCGTCGGCGTTGACGGTGGTGAGCATGAGCAGTTTCTGCTCGTCGGAGAAGCGGTCCCACTTCGCCAGCAGCGTGGCGGTGAAACCCTTGACGCTGGTCAGCGGCGACCGCAGCTCGTGCGCGACGGTGCTCACCAGGTCGGCGCGGGAGCGGTCGATGCGCTCCCGGGCACGGTCGTCGCGCAGGCCCACCACGAGCCGATCGAGCTGCCGGCCGCCGTTGCGGACGTAGGACGCGGTCACCAGGAGCCCCCGCCCGCTGGGCAGGAGGAGCCGGCGCTCCGGCTGACGGGTGCGGCTGGCGAGCCCGGAGTACGGGTCGGTGCAGCGCCACCAGTCGCGGCCCTGGTCGTCCACGAGTGGCAGCACCTCGCGGTAGTCCCGGCCGACTGCCATGTCGGCGGGCATGGCGAGCAGCCGGGCGGCGGCGGGGTTGAGGATCACGACCGAGCCCGTGTCGTCGGCGACGAGCAGGCCGTCGGGGAGGTCGTCGTAGGCCGTCTTGTCGAACGACGTCTTGTCGGGCACCGCACCTCCCCGCTGGTCGCCCGCCCCTCTTATCACAACGGGTGACCGTCAGCCTAGGGGCTGCGACGAGCCGCCCGTTGCGGCCGGGCGCAGGGCGCTCCGTTGCGCCCGGGCCGAGGCGTAGAGGCAGACCGCCGCAGCGGCGGCGAGGTTCAGCGACTCGGCCCGCCCGTGCAGCGGCACGCGCACCCGGCGGTCCGCGGCCGCCAGGACCTCCGGCGCCAGACCGTGCGCCTCGGTACCGAACACCCAGGCCGTCGGCCCGACGAGCGCCCCGTCATCCTGCAGCGCGTCGAGGTCGTCCTCACCCGCGCCGGTCGTCGCCAGCACCATGAGGCCTCGCCCGCGCAGGGCCGTCACCGCGTCGAGGACGTCCAGACCGGTGACCACCGGCAGGTGCCACAGGCTGCCCGCCGACGCCCGTACGCACTTGCCGCCGTGCGGGTCGGTCGACCCGCTGGTCAGGACGACGGCGTCGGCGCCCGCGGCGTCCGCGGTGCGCAGCACCGTGCCGGCGTTGCCCGGGTCGTTGACGGCGTCGAGCACCGCAACCAGGTGCGGGTACGCGGGTAGCCGGCCGGCACCGGTGTCCAGCAGCGGGGCGACACCGAGGACACCCTGCGGCGCCACTGTCTCGGCCATCGCCGCGAGCACCGCCTCGGTCACGACCGTGACGGGCGTGCCGGCGCGGCGGGCGGCGGCCTCGAGCGGGCCCGCGCCGTCGGAGGTGAACAGCTCGATCAGGCCGCCGGCGGCCAGCGCCTCGCGGACGGCCTGCGGACCTTCGACGACGAACCGCCGCTCGGCCACCCGGGCCGAGCGGCGGTGCAGGCGTCGTACGTCCTGGACCCGGGGTGAGCGGGTCGAGGACAGGGCGGGCTGGATCAGACGGCGTCCAGCGTGCCGGCGCCGGCGCCCTGCCTCCGCGCGTCGGCCGGCAGGGCCGCCCTGGCGACCTCGACGAGTGCGGCGAAGGCCGGTGCGTCCGTGACGGCCAGGTCGGCGAGCACCTTGCGGTCGACCTCGACGCCAGCGGCCTTGAGGCCTTGCATGAAGCGGTTGTAGGTCATGGCGTTGGACCGTGCGGCCGCGTTGATGCGCTGGATCCAGAGCTGACGGAAGTCGCCCTTGCGCTTCTTGCGGTCGCGGTACTCGTACGTCGCCGAGTGGAGCAGCTGCTCCTTGGCCTTGCGGTAGAGCCGGCTGCGCTGGCCGCGGTAACCGCTGGCCAGCTCGAGCGTCTCGCGCCGCTTCTTGTGGGCGTTGACAGCCCTCTTCACGCGTGCCACGGGGATCCGTCTCTCTCGTCAGGTCTGGCGTCGGGTGGGGAGGACTAGCGGCCGAGCAGCTTCTTGACGGCCGCGCGGTCTGCGGGCGCGACCTCGGACGTGCCGGTGAGGCGCCGGGTGACCTCGCTGCTCTTGTGCTCCAGCATGTGCCGCTTGCCGGCGCGCTGGAAGAGCAGCTTGCCGGTGCCGGTCACCTTGAAGCGCTTCTTGGCGCCGCTGTGCGTCTTCTGCTTGGGCATGGGGTGCCGTCGTCTCTCTGGTCGTCGTGCTCGGTCAGGTCGGGCGTGGGCCGGGCGTGGGCGGCCCGGGTGTCGCGGCCGGCCGGGGTGCCGGGGTCGGCCGGGGTGCCGGGGTCGGCCGGGGTGTCGCGGTCGGCCGGGGTGTCGCGGTCGGCCGGGGTGTCGCGGTCGGCCGGGGTGTCGCGGTCGGTCGGGGCGTCGCGCCACGGGGGACCGGAGGCGCGGGGGCCGGCCGGGGCGCTGCAGGTGCTGCCCGGGGCGGTGCCGGGGCAGCAGGGGTCGGCGCCGGGGCGGCACGGGGTGGGGCGGGTGCGGCGCGCGGCGCTGCCGGTGCCGGGGCGGCCGGCGGCGCTGCGGTCGGCGCTGCACGGGGCGCTGGCGGTGCGTCGGTGGCAGCGGGGGGTGCCGGGGCGGCCGGCGGCGCCGTCCGGGGCGGGGCCGCGGGCGCGGGGGCGGCGGCCCGGGCCGGTGCCTGCGCGCGGGACGCCGCAGGAGCCGACGCCGCCGCAGCCTGCCGGTCGTCCGCCTTCGCCGCCGCGTCGGCCTTCTTCAGGTCCGATGCGTTCTTGTGCGGCGCCAGCACCATGATCATGTTGCGGCCGTCCTGCTTGGGGGACGCCTCGACGAAACCGAGCTCCTGGACGTCCTCGCCGAGTCGTTGCAGCAGCCGGAAACCGAGCTCCGGACGGGACTGCTCACGACCACGGAACATGATCGTAATCTTGACCTTGTCGCCCTGCTTGAGGAAGCGGACGACGTGGCCCTTCTTCGTCTCGTAGTCGTGCGGGTCGATCTTCGGCCGGAGCTTCATCTCCTTGATGACGGTGAGCACCTGGTTCTTGCGGCTCTCCCGCGCCTTCTGGGCCGCCTCGTACTTGAACTTCCCGTAGTCCATGAGCTTGCAGACCGGGGGTCTGGCCATCGGTGCAACTTCGACGAGGTCGAGGTCGCTGTCCTGCGCGAGCGTGAGGGCCTCGCCGATGGCGACGATGCCGACCTGCTCACCGTTCGGGCCGACCAGGCGTACCTCGGGTACGCGGATCCGGTCGTTGATGCGGGGTTCAGCGCTGATGGGGCCTCCTGGGTGTGTGCGCTGCAGGGGCCCGACACGGCGAGGGGCCCCGCGCGACGCGCAGGGCCCACTTGTCCGCTGCGATGCGGACACGGCCCGCGGGACGCTCCGGGCAGGAGCACTGCGGGCCGACCGGACCCGCCGCCACCGGGAACCGGAACGATCGGGTGGGAGGTGGGACCTCCGCTTTCGCGGTGCGCTCCCGCCCACGACCGAAGTCGTAGGAACGGCAGCTCACCGGGTCGCCCTGTCAGACTAGCAGGGTGAGCAGCCCTGGCCATGTACCGTCCCGTACGCCCGAGCGCGACCTGGCCGACGTACCCGCTGCGGAGGTCGTCGCCGCCGCCGCCGTGCACCTGATGAGCGCCGCGGCCGTCAAGTGCGGGCTCGCCGAGGAGGGAGCGGCGGCGCTCGACCTCGACGAGGCCCGCAAGCTCATCACAGCACTGGCCGGGCTCGTGGCCGCTGCCCGCACCGACCTCGGCATCCACGCCGCGCCGCTGCTCGACGGGCTGCAGGCGCTGCAGGCGGCTTTCCGCGAGGCGTCCCGCGAGCCTGACGCTGCCGGGGATGGCCCCGGCGAGCGGCTGACCGGGCGCTGACCTGCTCCCTGTACGGCGGGTCGGCCAGGTGGCAGGCTCGCCCGACATGGACCTCGAGGAGGCACGCGCCTACGTGCGGGCGAACTCCCACGCGGTGCTCAGCACGGTACGACGCGACGGCACACCGCAGATGTCGCCGGTGGCCGCGGCCGTCGACGAGCAGGGCCGGGTGGTCGTGTCGAGCCGCGAGACGGCGTACAAGACGAGGAACCTGCGCCGCGACCCGCGGGCGTGGCTGTGCGTGTTCCCCGCCGGCTTCTACGGCCGTTGGGTGCAGGTGGAGGGGACCGTCGACGTGCTGTCGCTGCCCGGGGCGCTCGAGCCGCTCGTCGCCTACTACCGCGCGGTGGTCGGTGAGCACGAGGACTGGGACGACTACCGGCGCGCGATGGCCGCCGAGCAGCGCTGCCTCCTGCGCGTGACCCTGGTGCGGGCCGGTCCCGACCGGGCGGGTTGACCGCACGGGGCCGGGTTCCAGTGCGGAGCGACGGCGGACGTCGTCGCCGTCCGTGCGTCGCACCGCGTCGTACGTCAGCGGCGGCGCAGCAGCCTCCGGCGCCTCGGCCGCTCCAGCAGCACCTGCTCGCCCGGGCCCTGCGGCGCGACGACCGCGAGGTCGAGGCCGGCCGGTGGCAGGTCGGGGCCGAGGCGGGCCTGGACGCGACCGGCGAGCGCCGCGAGGCCGGCCGGCGGCAGGTCGGTCACGAGTCCGAGGACGGGACCGTCGGGGCCGGCGAGCAGCCGGGCGGCCGCGACGGGTTCCCCGGCCAGCGCCCGGCCCAGTGCCGCGAGCAGGTCGGGCGGGGCCGGCGGACCGGCCCGCAGCTCCAGCTCGGCCGCACGGGTGGACAGCGCGGCACCGGGCACCGGCACCCGGCCGGCCGCCAGCTCCGCGAGGGCGCTGCCGGCGACGGCGAGGCCCCGGCCGGCCGGGTCGAGCAGCAGGGCGGCGGCGCCGTCGTCGAGCACGGTGCGGCAGGCCAGCGGTCCGGCGACGGGCACCGGCCGGACCCCGGGACGCCAGCGCTGGACCTCGTGCCCGTCGAGGAACACCGGGAGCGCGCGGGCGCCGCTGGCGGAGACGAGGCTGAGCAGCGACATCCGGGCCGCGGCCTCCCGGCGCAACCCGGGCATCGCCGACGGCTCGGTCCCGAGGGCTTCGGCCGACAAGGCGAGGAACACCCGCGCGGTGACGAGAGCCGCGTACACCTCGCCGCGGGCGGCCGCCGAGCCGTCGTCAGCGACCAGCGCGGCGGCCAGGCGTGGGTCGGGGACCCCGGCGTCGGCCGTCCCGGTCATGCGGACCGGGACGCGGCCAGCAGGTCGCGCAGGGCGAGCACCGCGCGTACGGCCCGCTCCTTGTCGTTGGCCTGCACCGCGAGCAGGGCGACGGTGTCGTCGTCCTGCAGGTCGAGGCTGGCCCACGGCGAGCCCTCGTCGAGCCGGACCGCCCGGACGACCTGCCAGGGCAGTGACCGCTCCCCGAGCACGTTGCGGAAGCGGATCCCGGTCGTGTCGGCCTCGACCCGCGCGCGGGTGAGGCTGAGAACGGCCCCGGCGGCCAGCACTCCCAGCAGGACCATCGCGACCTGGTCGGCGAGCCCGAAGACGTCGTCGCCGCCGCCGGCGCGCAGGCTCAGGGCGACGACGGTGAAGACCACGACGAGCAGCGCCGCGGCGAACCGGCAGACGCGGACCAGCCGGACGGGCCGGACGAGGACCGGAGCCGGCCCGGGCCCGCTCACCGCGACCCCGATCCGCTGACCGCGACGGCCAGCAGCGTCACGCCCGCACCGACCACCGTCAACGCCGACAGGCGGGCGTCCGCGGTCGGCAGGACGGCGTCGAGCAGTACGGCGCCGACGAGCTGGCCCGCGACGACGGCGAGGCCGAGCCGCAGCACCCCGAGCGCCCGGACGACGACCGCGGCGATCGCCACGAACACCGTCCCGAGGGGGCCGCCGGAGTAGAGGTACCACTGGTCGACGCCCGGCCAGTGCGCCACCGCGACCCCGTGAACCGCGGCGCGCAGGCCCAGGCCGAGCAGCAGCGCGCAGGTGCCGACGAGGAAGTTGAGCGCGGTGGTGACGGCAGCGTCGCCGGTCGTCACGTTGACCCGACCGTTGAGGGCCTGCTGCAGGGAGGTGGCGAAGCCGGCCGCGACGACGAGCACGAGCAGCGGCGGCGTCGCCTCGCGGGCGCCCTTGCCGAGGACGCTGACGGTCACCGCGGCCAGGCAGAGCACCGCGCCGGCGAGCCGCGGCGGCGTGAGCGGGCGGCGGCCGCCGGGGCCGAGGCCGACCCGGTCGACGATCACGCCCCCGAAGGTCTGGCCGGCGACGAGCGCCACCGTCAGCAGGGCGACGCCGAGGACCGGCTCGACCGCTGCCGCAACGGCGACGAGCGCCGCGCCGCTCAGACCACCGAGCCGCTCCCACCAGCGCGTGGCCCGCAGACCGGCGACGGCCCGCCGGGCCGAGGGGCGGGCGAGCACGGCGGCGGCGACGCACGCCAGCCCGATCGCGAACGACAGGGCGGCGGTGAGCACGGCGTCGCCGAGGGTCGCCTTCAGCTCGCCGTTGATGCGCTGCTGCAGCGCGACGAGGGCACCGGCGACGAGCGCCCCCGTCAGGGCCAGCCGCCGGGCGGTGTCCGCGGTGCGCGGGGTGCCCGGGGTGCGCGGGGTGCCCGGGGTGGCGGTCGCCGCCGCGGCCACTACTCGACGATCTTGGAGATCGGGAGCTCGAGGATGTCGCGGGCGCCGGCGGCGCGCAGCGCAGGGATGAGCTCGTTGACCCCCCGCTTCGGCACGACGGTCTCGAGGGCACGGGCGTCGCCGGCGGCCAGGCTCATCACCGTCGGCGAGCTCATCGCCGGCAGCACGGCGAGCACGGCGTCGAGCCGTGCGGCGTCGACGTTGAGCTTGAGCAGCACGTGGCCGCGGGCGCGCAGGGCGCCCTGCAGCAGCAGGACGACGTCGTCCATCGCGGCGCGCTTGTCGGGGTCTTCGTACGCCTCGCGGTTGGCGAGCAGCTCGGTGCGGCTGGTGAGGATCGTGGCGATCACCTTGAGGCCGGCCTTGCGCAGCGAGGAGCCGGTCTCGGTGAGGTCGACGATCGCGTCCACGATGTCGGGGATCTTCGCCTCGGTGGCGCCGTGGCTGGTGAAGACCTTGGCCTTGACGCCGTGCTCCTCCAGGTAGCGGCGGGTGGTCTCCGGCATCTCGGTGGAGATCCGTACGCCGTCGGGCAGGTCGGCGGCCGACTGCCACGGCGATTCCCTGGGCACCGCGAGAACCACCCTGACGACAGCCTCGCCGGCCCGGCCGCCGCCGATCTCGCCAAGGCTCACGACGTCGGCGCCGGTCTCGGTGACCCAGTCGCGGCCGCTGATGCCGAGGTCGAAGATGCCCTGCTCGACGTACGTCGGGATCTCCTGCGGGCGCAGGAAGCGCACCCGGTCGATGCGGGGGTCGTCGATACGCGCGTGGTAGTCGCGGTCGGAGCCGCGCACGACCGTGAGGTCGGCGGAGCTGAACAGGTCCAGGACCTGCTTCTCGAGGCTGCCCTTGGGCAGGACGACGGCGAGCACGGAAGGATCCTTCGCATTTGGCGGCGGGCGGGCTACGCCGAAGTTACGTGACGGTAGGGGGGCTAGGCGCCGGTGCGCAGCGAGCGCAGCGTGCGGGCGGTGTCGAGGGCGGCGAGGGTGGCCTCGCGGCCCTTGTCCTCGGCTGAGCCGGGCAGGCCGGCCCGGTCGAGGGCCTGCTGCTCGGTGTCGCAGGTGAGCACACCGTTGCCGACCGGGGTGCGGCAGTCCAGCGAGACGCGGGTCAGGCCGGCGGTGACGGCGTCGCAGACGTACTCGAAGTGGGGGGTCCCCCCGCGCAGGACCAGCCCGAGCGCGACGACGGCGTCGCACCGGACGGCGAGGGCCTGCGCGACGACCGGCAGCTCGACGGCGCCGCTGACCCGCACGACGGCCGGTTCCTCGACGCCGCACTCCCGGGCGGTGCGCAGGGCGGAGGCCAGCAGCGCCTCGGTGACCTGCTCGTGCCAGCGGGTGGCGACGATCGCCACGTGCAGCCCCCTGCCGTCGACGGGCCGCGCCGCGGGCGCGCCTGAGCCGCTCACGACACCTCCGACGCGGGGGGCTCGGCCGCCGGCGCCTGCGCGGGCGGCAGGGCGTCCGCGCCGGCCTCGGTCACCTCGTCCTCGAACGCCGCGAGCCCGGGCAGGTCGTGGCCCATCCGGTCGCGTTTGGTCTTGAGGTAGCGCAGGTTCTCGGGGGTGACGAGCGTCGGCAGCGGCACCCGGCCGATGATCTCCAGGCCGTAGCCCTCGAGGCCGGCCCGCTTGTCCGGGTTGTTGGACAGCAGCCGCATGCTCCGTACGCCGAGGTCGGCGAGGATCTGCGCGCCCGTGCCGTAGTCGCGCCCGTCGGCCGGCAGGCCGAGCTCGAGGTTGGCGTCGACGGTGTCGGAGCCGCCGTCCTGCAGCTGGTAGGCCTGCAGCTTGTGCATCAGGCCAATGCCGCGGCCCTCGTGCCCGCGGACGTAGAGCACGACGCCGCGGCCGGCGGCGGCGACGGCGGACAGGGCCGCGTCGAGCTGGGGACCGCAGTCGCAGCGGCGCGAGCCGAACACGTCGCCGGTCAGGCACTCGGAGTGCACCCGGACGAGCACGTCCTCGCCGTCGCCGAGCTCGCCCCGAACGAGCGCGATGTGCTCGATGCCGTCGAGCACGGAGTCGAACCCCACCGCCCTGAACTCGCCGTGCCGGGTGGGGATCCGCGCCTCGGCGACCCGCTGGACCTGGCTCTCCTTGCGTCGGCGGTAAGCGACGAGGTCGGCGATCGAGATGATGGCGAGCCCGTGCTCGGTGGCGAACGCCCGGCACTCCTCCAGGCGCGCCATGTCGCCCACGTCCTTCTGCGACACCAACTCGCACAGGACGCCGGCGGGCCGCAGACCGGCGAGCCGGGCGAGGTCGACGGCGGCCTCGGTGTGGCCGGTACGGCGCAGGACCCCACCCTCCCGGGCCCGCAGCGGCACGACGTGCCCGGGCCGGGTGAACTCGCCCGGGGTCGAGTCGGCGTCGGACAGCAGCCGGATGGTGCGGGCCCGGTCGGTCGCGGAGATGCCGGTGCTCACACCCTCGCGGGCGTCGACGGTGACGGTGTAGGCCGTACCGCGCTTGTCCTGGTTGGTGTGGAACATCGGCGGCAGGTCGAGTCGGTCGCAGTCGGCGTCGGTGAGCGGCACGCAGATGTAGCCCGAGGTGTAGCGGACCATGAACGCGACGAGCTCGGGGGTCGCCAGCTCGGCGGCGAAGATCAGGTCGCCCTCGTTCTCGCGGTCCTCGTCGTCGACGACCACGACGGCCCTGCCGTCCCGGATGTCGGCGATCGCCCGGTCGATGTCGTCCAGGCCCTGCCGGCCCGTGTCCCGCTGCCCGGTCACGGTGCGCCTCTCGTCGGTGTCGCCGGTGCCGCAGCGCCGCCCCCCGGGAGAACCCCGGCCAGCAGGAGCTTCTCGACGTGCTTGGCGAGCACGTCGACCTCGAGGTTGACCGGGTCGCCGGGGCCCTTGACCCCCAGGGTGGTGAGGGCGAGCGTCGTCGGGATGAGGCTGACCTCGAACCAGCCGGCGGCGACGGCGGTGACCGTCAGGGAGATGCCGTCGACGGTGATCGAGCCCTTCTCGACGACGTAGCGGTCCAGGCCCTCCGGCAGGGCGACCCGCACTCCCGTCCAGTGCTCGTCGGGGCGTACGTCGAGCACGGTGCCGGTGCCGTCGACGTGGCCGAGGACGACGTGGCCACCGAGGCGGTCCTGGACGCGTAGGGCCCGCTCGAGGTTGACGGTGCTGCCGACGCCGAGCACCCGCAGGCAGGAACGCTGCAGGGTCTCGCGCATCACGTCCGCGGTGAACGCGCCGCCGATGTTGGCGACGACCGTCAGGCACACCCCGTTGACGGCGATCGAGTCGCCGTGGCCGGCATCGGAGGTGACGGTCGGGCCGGAGACGGTCAGGCGTGCGGCGTCGGCGAGGTCCTCCCACCCGACCACCTCGCCGAGCTCCTCGACGATGCCGGTGAACACCTAGCTCCTCCTGTCGATCTGCGGCCGCAGCGTCAGCCGTACGTCCTCGCCCAGCCTGGTCACGTCGTCCAACCGCAACCGGACGGCATCCTGGACCGTTCCCACCCCGACGTCGGCCAGCGCGGCGGGGCCGTCGCCGAGCAGCGCCGGCGCGACGTAGCCCACCACCCGGTCGACGAGCCCGGCGCGCAGGAAGGCGCCGGCGACGGTCGGGCCGCCCTCGAGCAGCACGCCGACGACCCCGCGCGCCGCGAGCGTCGCCAGAGCCTGCGCCGGGGCGTCGGCGAGCACCAGCGCGGGGTGCACCCGGGCGCCCGGTGGCGTACGGCCGGAGCGGTCCAGCACCACGCGCAGCGGCTGCCGGCCGGGCTCCGGGCGGCCGGGCTCCGGCCGCACGGTGAGCTCCGGGTCGTCGGCGAGGACGGTGCCGACGCCGACGAGCACCGCGTCGGCCTCCGCGCGCAGCCGGTGCACGTCGGCACGGGCCACCGCGCCGGTGATCCAGCGGCTGGTGCCGTCTGCGGCGGCCGAGCGGCCGTCGAGGGTGGCGGCGTACTTCCAGGTGACGTGCGGCCGGCCGGTCCGCCGGGCGGTCAGCCAGGCCTCGAGCGGGCCGGTGCGCACGTCGTCCTCCAGCACGCCCACGACGACGTCGACGCCGGCCGCGCGCAGCTCCCCGGCGCCGCCGCCGGCCAGCGGCGTCGGGTCGGCGCAGCCGATGACGACCCGGGCGACGCCGGCCGCGAGCAGGGCCCGTGTGCACGGGCCGGTGCGTCCGGTGTGCCGGCAGGGCTCGAGCGTGACGACCACGCTGCCGCCCCGGGCCCGGTCGCCGGCCTCGGCGAGCGCCTGCACCTCGGCGTGCGGGCCGCCGGCGGGCTGCGTCGCGCCCGCGCCGACGAGCAGGCCGTCGGCGTCGAGCACGACGGCGCCGACGGGCGGGTTGGGGCTGGTCGCGCCGAGCACGGCGGCGCTCTCGGCGAGGGCGGCGCGCATCGCCGCGGCGTCGCCGGCTCGCTCGCCCACGGTGCACCTCCTCGGTCGCCGCACGGCGCACCGGGAGGAGGCAGGCCAACCGGCCCGCCCCGCGCGCAACCTCTCCTCCGGACTCTCACCGTCGGTCCCGGGGTTTCACCGGGTCCACCGGCCGCTGGCTGCGGTCGGGTCGCGGACTGTCACCGCCGGTCCTGGTTTGCACAGGTCCCGGTGCGCGCGTGACTGTTCCCCGGCATTCTCGCACGGCGCTCGGCAGCCCCGCTCGCCCGGCTCGGGCAAGGGCGGTGAGCCGTGCGCCTCCCGCCTCAGCCGGCGGCGAGGGCGGCAGCGCGCAGCCCGTCGATCGCGGCCGCCGGGTCCTGCGCGCCGTAGACCGCGCTGCCGGCGACGAACACGTCGGCGCCGGCCGCGGCGCAGCGCTCGATGGTCTCGGCGCCCACCCCCCCGTCGACCTGCAGCCACACGTCGAGGCCGCTCCCGCGTACCGCGTCCCGACACCTGCGCAGCTTGGGCAGCACGACGTCGAGGAAGCCCTGGCCGCCGAACCCGGGCTCGACCGTCATGACCAGCAGCATGTCCAGCTCGGGCAGCAGGTCGACGTACGGCTCGACGGGGGTCGCCGGCTTGAGCGCCATCCCGGCGCGCGCCCCCGCGGCCCGCAGCGTGCGGGCGAGCTTGACCGGCGCGGCGGCCGCCTCCACGTGGAAGGTGACGCTGCCGGCGCCGGCCTCGGCGTACTGCGGCGCCCAACGGTCCGGGTCGATGATCATCAGGTGGCAGTCGACCGGGATCGTCGTGGCGGCGAGCAGGGCCTGCACGACCGGCAGGCCCAGGGTGAGGTTGGGCACGAAGTGGTTGTCCATGACGTCGACGTGCAGCCAGTCCGCGTGCCCCTCGACCCGGGCCGCCTCGTCGGCCAGCCGGGCGAAGTCGGCGGACAGGATGCTGGGGCTGATCAGGGCGCGGGACACCCGCCGGAGGGTACGGGCCCGACAGGGTGCGTCCTCGTGGCGCCTCAGCCGGTCCGGCGGAGCAGCGCGAGGTACATCGCGTCGGTGCCGTGCCGGTGCGGCCACAGCTGCACTGCGGGGCCGTCGCCCAGGTCGGGGACGCCGGGCAGCAGCGGGCGGGCGTCGAGCTGCTCCAGGTCCGGGTGGCGGCGCAGCGCATCCGACACCGGCACGACGGTCTCGGCCAGGTGCGGCGAGCAGGTGACGTAGGCGAGCAGTCCGCCGGGACGCAGCGCGGTGACCCCGGCGGTCAGCAGCTCGCCCTGCAGCCGGGTGAGCCCCGGCAGGTCCGCCGGCTGCCGGCGCCAGCGGGCCTCGGGGCGCCGGCGGAGCGCGCCCAGCCCGCTGCACGGTGCGTCGAGCAGCACCCGGTCGGCGGTGCCAGGACGTACCGGCAGCGCTCGCGCGTCGGCGGTGACCACCTCGCGCACTCCGGCCTGCCGCACCAGCCGGGCGCGGTGCGGCTGCAGCTCCACGGCGAGCAGCCGGGCGCCGCGCCGGGCGGCGAGGTCGTCGAGCAGCGCGGCCTTGCCACCCGGGCCGGCGCACAGGTCCAGCCACAGCCGGTCGGGACCGGCCAGGGGTGCGGCGGCCAGGGCGAGCGCGACGAGCTGGCTGCCCTCGTCCTGCACACCGGCGCGGCCGTCGCGTACCGGCGCGAGCTCCCCGGGGGCGCCCTCGGTGAGCCGGACGGCCCGGTCCGACCAAGGCCCCGGGGTGCCCCCGGACATCGCGACCAGCTCGTCCCGGGGCATCCGGCGGGCGACGAGGTGCACCTCGGGGCGGGCGTCGTCGGCGAGCAGCGCGACGCGGGTCTGGTCGGTGTCTGCGCGCAACGCGTCCCGGAAGGCCGCCGCGATCCACCGCGGGTGGCTGGTGGCGAGGGCGACCTCGGCGAGAGCATCAGCGGGTGCCAGGTCGGCGAGCCAGGCGGCGAGGTCCTTGGCCGCGACCTTGCGCAGCACGGCGTTGACGAACGCAGCGGGTCCGGCGGTCGAGACCCGGCGGGCGAGGTCGACGGTCGCGCTCACCGCCGCGTGCGGCGGGATCCGGGTCCGCAGCAGCTGGTACGCCCCCAGCCGCAGCAGGTCGAGCACGGGCGCGTCGACCCGGTCGAGGGGACGGTCGACGCAGGCCTGCAGGACGGCGTCGAGCTGGCCCTGCGCGCGCAGCGTGCCGTAGGCCAGCTCGGTGGCGAGGGCGGCGTCGCGCGGGTCGAGCCGGCGCTCCCGGAGCAGCCCGGGCAGGACGAGGTTGGCGTAGGCGTCGCGGTCGCGTACGGCCGCGAGCACGTCGTACGCGGTCTGGCGCGGCGGGTCGGAGGCAGGTGCCCGCAGCTTCGGCGCTCTCGGCGGGGCGGGCGTCCTGGCTCTCGCCGCGCCGCCGCTGGTCTCCGCCGCGGCGTCCTTCCCGACCGGTGCCGCCCCGCCCCTGGGCTTGCGCGGCCGGTGCTGCCCGGTCACGCGAGCAGCTCGCCGGGTTCCGGGCGCAGCCCGCGCAGCCAGTCGGCGGCCGCCCGCTCGCCCTTGCCCTCGGGCCGAACCGTGGAAAGTCGTACGGCGGTGGTGCCCGTGCCGACGAGCTCGCCGTGCAGGGAGCCGGCCGGCAGGCGCTCCCCGGTGACCTGCACCGGGCCGAGCTTGACCCGTCGACCGCGCAGGGTCGTCCAGGCGCCGGGCGCCGGCGTGCAGGCCCGGACCACCCGGTCGACCCGCAGCGCCGGCGCGTTCCAGTCGATGCGGGCGTCATCGACGGTGAGCTTCGGCGCGAGCGACACCCCCTCGGCGGGCTGCGGGACAGCCTGCAGGTCCCCGGCCTCCAGCCCGTCGAGGGTCGCCACGAGCAGCCCGGCGCCGGCGGTCGCGAGCCGGTCGAGCAGGTCGCCGGCCGTGTCGCCGGGGCGGACCTGCTCGGTGAGCACGCCGAGCACCGGCCCGGTGTCCAGCCCCTCCTCGAGCAGGAACGTGGAGGCGCCGGTCAGCTCGTCGCCGGCCAGCAGCGCGTGCTGCACGGGGGCGGCGCCGCGCCATGCCGGCAGCAGCGAGAAGTGCAGGTTGACCCAGCCGTGCACCGGCACGTCGAGAGCCGCGCGGGGAACGAGGGCGCCGTACGCCACGACCGGGCAGCAGTCCGGGGCGAGGGAGCGCAGCCGGTCCAGGAAGGGGTCCTCCCGCGGCGAGCGGGGGGTGAGCACCTCGACGCCGGCAGCCGAGGCGAGCTCCTTGACCGGGCTGGCGCGCAGGACCCGGCCGCGGCCTGCCGGGGCGTCCGGACGGGTCACCACGGCGGCGACCTCGTGGCCGCTGTCGAGCAGGGCGGCCAGGCTCGGCAACGCCGCCGCCGGTGTTCCGGCGAAGACGAGCCTCAACGCACGCCGAGCGTCATCGCGCCCGGCCGAACACCGGGTGCGGGCTGGCCTTGACGACCGGCGCCTTCTCCCCCGCCCAGGCCGCCTCGCGGATGGCAAGCATGGCGGCCTTCTTCGTCTCCGCGTCGAGGCGGTCGATGAACAGGATGCCGTCGAGGTGGTCGACCTCGTGCTGGACGCAACGCGACAACAGGTCGTGCCCTTCGATGGTCACCGGGTCGCCGTAGACGTTCTGGCCGTGGGCGACGACGTGCTCCCGGCGGCGGCAGTCGAAGGTGAGGCCGGGCAGCGACAGGCAGCCCTCCTCGCCGTCCATCTCCTCCTCGGTCGGAAAGTGCAGGACCGGGTTGACGAGGTGGCCGAGCTGGTCCCCGACGTCGTAGACGAAGACCCGCAGCCCGACTCCCAGCTGGGGGGCGGCGAGCCCGACGCCCGGGGCGTCGATCATCGTGTCCGACAGGTCCCTGACGAGGTTGCGGAGCTCCTTGTCGAAGGCCGTGACGAGCTCCGCCTTGGTGCGCAGGACAGGGTCGCCGAGCAGGCGGATGGGTCGGGTTGCCACGGCACCAGTCTAGGTGCGCCCGCCGCAGGCACCCCGGTCCCCAGCGGCCCCCGGGCCGCCGACCTGCAGCGACCGGCCCGGCACGTCAACCCAGCGACTGCGGGTCGATCTGGACCCGGACCGGCTCGGCCTTGCGGGCGCTGCGTACGGCCTGCACCGCCGACAGCGCGTGGGCCAGCCGGGCGCCGTCGAGGCGCGCTGCCCGGACGAGCAGGCGCTCGCCGTCGCCGTGCGGCACCGGCCCCAGCACCTCCAGCCCGCCGCTCGCCTCGAGCGCGTCACGCACCTCGGCGACGGCCGCGGGCGTCCCTTCGACGGCAGCCATCCGGGTGGCGGGGGGGAACCCGAGCGCGGTGCGGTCCGCGAGCTCGCGGGCGGCGGCGCCCGCCGGGTCCCAGCGGGTGAGGGCCTGCACGGCGGGCAGCCCGCGGTCGGCGACCACGACGACCCGCCCGCCCTCGGGCGCGGGCCGGGCCAGGGCCGCGGCGGCGAACCACCGGCGCACCGCCTCCTCCCCCGCGCGCAGGTCCGCCCGGCCGAGGGCCGCCCAACCGTCGAGCAGCAGCACCGCGCCGTAGCCGCCGTCGGCGACCGGCTCGGCCCCGGGGGTGCAGACGACGAGAGAGGGTCCGCCGGGCACCGTCGCGAGCACCTCCTCGCGCCCAGAGGTACGTACGGGGGTGCCGGGGAACGCCCGGCCGAGCTCCTCGGCCGTGCGCCGGGCCCCCACGACGACGGCCCGCAGCGCGGTCCCCTCGCAGACCGGGCAGCACCAGGCCACGGCGAGTGCTCCGCACCAGCGGCAGGCGGGGGTCGCCGTGCGGCCGGGCGCCCCGAGCGGACCGGCGCAGACCGGGCACCGCGCCGGGCTGCGGTCGCGGGCGCACGCCAGGCTCGGCGCCCACCCGCGCCGAGGGACCTGCACCAGTACCGGCGCGGCGGCCTCCAGCGACTCCCGGGCCGCCGCGAAGGCGAGCGCCGGCAGCCGCGCGGACCGGGCCAGCGGGTCGCGGGCGAGGTCGTCGTCGGAGGTGCCGTCGACCCGGGGCGCGCACGCCCGCACCGCGTCGCGCGGCGCGCTCAGCGGCCGGGCCCAGCCGCTGTCGAGCAGCAGCTGTCCCTCCGCGGTGCGGGCGTGTCCGCCGACCAGCACCGCCGCCCCCTCCAGGTGCGCGCGCTGGACGAGGACGTCGCGGACGTGCGGGTAGGGCGCCCGCGGCTCGGCGTGCAGGTCGTCGCCGTCGTCCCACAGCACGACGAGCCCCAGGTCGCGGACCGGCGCGAACGCCGCGGCCCGGGTGCCGACCACGACCCGCACCTCGCCGCGCAGCGCGCGCAGGAACGCCCGGTAGCGTCGGGCCGGCCCGAGGTCGGCGCGCAGCTCGGCGCAGTCGAGCCCGCCGCTGCCACGCTCGCCCGTGCCGCACTCGGCGAGCGCCGCGGCCACCCGGCCGCAGTCGCGGGCGTCGGGCACTACCACCAGGACGCCGCGCCCGCCGGCCGCGCAGGCACGTACGGCCGTCGCCACCTCGGCGGGCCAGGTCGGGCCGGGCAGCGCCGACCACACCGCACGCGGCGCGCGACCTGCGGTCAGGGCGGCGAGGAAGGCCGGGCCGGCGGGGTAGCGCGGCCAGCCGCCGGGCGCGGGCGGTGGTGGCGGCGGGGCGAGCGGCCCGAGCGGGCGCGGCTCGGCCTCCACGCGGGCGTGCCGCGGCGGCAGGGCGAGGCGCAGCACGTCCCACAGGGAGCCGGCGCAGCGGTCCGCGACGGCGCGGCACAGCGCCACCACCGGCGCGGTCAGTACCGGCTCGCCGCTGACGACGGTCTGCAGGGGGGTCAGGGCGCCCTCGTGGGCGCTGGCGACGAGGCGTTCGAGCACGATGCCGTCGACCTGGCGCCCGGCGAAGCGCACCCGCACCCGGCAGCCGGGTTGCGCCGCGTCCGACAGCGCCGAGGGCACGGCGTAGTCGAACGGCCGGTCCAGATGGGCGAGACCGCTGTCGACGGCCACCCGCGCCACCGGCCGATCCACCGGCTCGCTCACCCGGAACACGATGAGGTGCCGTTCGCCAGGTCGGGTACCTCGCGAGCTGACCTGACCTCCCGGACGCTCAGGCGCCGGCGGCCTTCTTCAGCAGCTCCGCGCGATCGGTCGTCTCCCAGGTGAAGTCGGCAAGTTCGCGGCCGAAGTGGCCGTATGCCGAGGTCTGCGCGTAGATCGGCCGGAGCAGGTCGAGGTCGCGGATGATCGCCGCCGGGCGCAGGTCGAACACCTCGGTCACCGCGTCCTGGAGCACCCGGTCGTCCACGGTGCCGGTGCCGAACGTGTCGACGAACAGCCCGACCGGCTCGGCCTTGCCGATGGCATAGGCCACCTGCACCTCGCACCGGGTGGCGAGCCCGGCCGCGACGACGTTCTTGGCGACCCAGCGCATCGCGTAGGCCGCGGAGCGGTCCACCTTGGACGGGTCCTTGCCGGAGAACGCCCCGCCGCCGTGCCGTGCGTAGCCGCCGTAGGTGTCGACGATGATCTTGCGGCCGGTCAGGCCCGCGTCCCCCATGGGACCCCCGATCACGAACTTGCCCGTGGGGTTGACGAGCAGCCGGTAGCCCTCGGTCTGCAGGCCGAGGGCCTCGATCTCGGGCGCGACGACGTGCTCGGCGATGTCCGGGGTGAGCAGGCTGGCGATGTCGATGTCCTCGGCGTGCTGGCTGGAGACGACGACGGTGTCCAGCCGGACGGGCCGGCCCTCGACGTACTCGATGGTGACCTGGGTCTTGCCGTCGGGCCGCAGGTAGGGCACGAGACCGTCCTTGCGCACCTGCGTCAGCCGCTTGGCGAGGCGGTGGGCGAGCGCGATCGGCAGCGGCATGAGCTCGGGCGTCTGGTCGCACGCGAAACCGAACATCAGCCCCTGGTCGCCGGCGCCCTGCTGCTCCAGCTCGTCCCGGTCGCCCTCCACCCGCACCTCGTACGCGGTGTCGACGCCCTGCGCGATGTCGGGGCTCTGCGCACCGATCGACACCGACACGCCGCAGGACTCGCCGTCGAAGCCCTTCTTGCTGCTGTCGTAGCCGATGTCGAGGATCTTCTGCCGGACGATCGTCGGGATGTCGGCGTACGTGCTGGTCGTGACCTCACCGGCGATGTGCACCTGGCCGGTCGTGATCATCGTCTCGACCGCGACCCGGCTGCGCGGGTCCCCGGTGAGCAGCGCGTCGAGGATCGCGTCGCTGATCGCGTCGGCGATCTTGTCGGGGTGGCCCTCGGTGACCGACTCGGACGTGAACAGGCGGCGCGACAACGGGGCTCCCTCGATCCGGCTCGCGCGGGCGCGCGCAGGCACTCGCGGTCAGCGTACCGACGGCCGGCTAGCGGGGGGGCAGACGCCCGGCGACGAGGTCCCAGACGGCGTCGGCGAGCGCGTCCTTGCTGCCGAGCGGCACCTCGGTCGCGCTCCCGTCGGCGCCGAGCACGGTGGCGGCGTTGAGCTCACCCTCGAAGCCCGTCGGGTGGCCGGTCTCGCCGACCTCGTTGACCACGAGCAGGTCGCAGCCCTTGCGGGCCAGCTTCGCCCGGCCGTACGCGAGCACGTCGCCGTCGGCGTCGCCGGTCTCGGCGGCGAATCCGACGAGCACCTGGCCCGTCCGCCGCCGGGCGACGAGCTCGGCCAGCACGTCCGGGGTCTGCACCAGCTCGACGGTGAGCCGCTCGGTCTTCTTGCGCTTGCTCGCGAGACGCTCCGCCGGCCGGTAGTCGGCGACGGCGGCGGCCATGACGACCGCGTCGGCGCTCCCGGCCTCGGCAAGGGCGGCGTCGCGCAGCTCCTGCGCGCTGGTCACCCGCAGCACCTTGGCCCCCGCCGGGTCGGGCAGGGGCGCGGCGGTGACGAGCACGACCTCGGCGCCGCGGGCGACCGCCGCCCGGACCAGGGCGTGGCCCTGCCTGCCGCTGGACCGGTTGCCGAGGTAGCGCACCGGGTCGAGGTGCTCGCGGGTGCCGCCGGCCGTGACGAGAACCCGCCGGCCGGCCAGGTCGAGCGCCCGGTCGGGTGGCAGCGCGCCGCGGGCGAGCAGCCGCCGGCAGACCAGCGCGAGCTCCGTCGGGTCCGGGAGCCGGCCCTTACCGGTGTCGACGCCGGTGAGCCGGCCCACCGCGGGCTCCAGGACGAGCACCCCGCGCTCGCGCAGGAGCGCCACGTTGGCGCGGGTGGCCGGGTGCTCCCACATCTCGGTGTGCATCGCGGGGGCCAGCAGCACCGGGCAGCGGGCGGTGAGCAGCGTGTTGGTGAGCAGGTCGTCGGCGAGGCCGTGCGCGGCCTTGGCCAGCAGGTCCGCGGTGGCCGGCGCCACGACGACGAGGTCGGCGGACCGGCCGATCGCCACGTGCGGCACCTCGTGCACGTCGTCCCAGGTGCTGGCGCTCACCGGCTTGCCGGACAGGGCCGCCCAGGTCGGCGCGCCGACGAACTCCAGCGCGCTCCGGGTGGGCACGACCCGTACGTCGTGACCGGTCTGGGTGAGCTGGCGGAGCAGCTCGCAGGCCTTGTAGGCGGCGATGCCGCCCGCCACGCCGAGGACGACCGCGGGGCCGGCCAGCTAGACCGCCGGGTCCGCGACCTGCTCGTGGCTCAGCAGACCGGAGTTGATCTCGCGCAGCGCGATCGACAGCGGCTTCTCCTGCACGCCGGTCTCGACGAGCGGGCCGACGTACTCCAACAGGCCCTCGCCGAGCTGGGAGTAGTAGGCGTTGATCTGCCGCGCGCGCTTGGCGGCGTAGATCACCAGGCTGTACTTGGAGTCGGTGGCGGCCAGCAGCTCGTCGATCGGGGGGTTGGTGATGCCGATCGGGTTGGCGACGGTGCCGGCCACGGGGCTCCTCGGTGCTGGTCGAACTGCTGATGTCGTGCTGCGGGTGACGAGATCCCGACGGATCTAGCCGTCCAGCAACGCTACCAGCCGGTCGGCGGCCCGCTCGACGTCGTCGTTGACGACGACCTCGTCGAACTCGCTCTCCGCCGCCAGCTCCGCGAGGGCCAGCGCCAGCCGGACCTGGATCCGTTCGCCGTCCTCGGTCCCCCGGCCACGCAGTCGGCGCTCCAGCTCGGTCCAGCTCGGCGGCCGCAGGAAGACCAGCCGGGCGTCCGGCACCGCGGCGCGCACCTGGCGGGCGCCCTGCAGCTCGATCTCGAGCAGGGCAGGGAGCCCGTCCGCGAGCCGGCGCTCGACCGGCGCCCGCGGGGTGCCGTACGAGGCCCCGAGATGCTCGTCGTGCTCCAGCAGAGCCCCGGCCGCGACCAACCGGTCGAACTCGGCCTGGTCGACGAACGTGTAGTGCACGCCGTCGACCTCCCCGGGGCGGCGCGGGCGGGTGGTGACGCTCACCGACACCCAGACGTCCGGGTGCCGGGCACGGACGGCAGCCAACACGGTGCCCTTGCCGACTCCGGACGGGCCGGACAGCACGGTGAGCCGGGCCGTCACCCTTCTCGCTGCCGCTGCCGCTGCCGCTCGCGGACCCGCTGGCGCTGCTCGAACTCCCGCTCGAGGGCCTCGCGCTGCTTGACCCCGAGGCCGCGCACCCGGCGGGACGGTGAGATCTCGAGCCGGTCCATGATCCGAGCGGCCTTGATCTTGCCCACCCCTGGCATGGCCTCGAGCACCGCGAGAACCTTCATCTTGCCGATCGCCTCGTCGGTCGCCCCGGTCTCGAGCACGTCGCGCAGGCTGGCTCCAGAGCTCTTGAGGCGGACCTTGAACTCCGCTCGGGTGCGGCGGGCAGCCCCCGCCTTCGCCAGGGCGTCGGCGCGCTGCTCGGGGGTGAGGGGCGGCAGGGCCACGCTCGGGTCACCTCGACGAAAGTAGGGGTCTCGACGGCAGGTGCGCGTCGAGCGGGACGGCGCGAACGTAGCGGGACGACGGGCTCCGGAGCAACGCTCACGGCGTTCTTGGTGGCGGCGCCCGGGCCAGATTCCGACGCCCGGGCCAGATTCCGGCGCCCGGGGTCAGATTCCTGCGCCCGGGGTCAGCGCAGCGCCGCCGCGATCGCGGCGGCGGCGGCGCCGGGGTCCGGGGCACCGGTGACCGGGCGGCCGACGACGAGCAGGTCGGCGCCGTCGGCGCGGGCCTGCTGCGGCGTCGCCACCCGGGCCTGGTCGCCGACCGCCGACCCGGCGGGGCGCACGCCGGGGGTGACGAGGAGCACGTCCGGTCCGACCTCGGCGCGCACGGCGGCCACCTCGCGGGGCGAGCACACCAGCGCACCGGCACCGGCGCCGACGGCGAGCACGGCGAGCCGGCGTACGGCGTCCAGGGGCGGGCCGGCGAGGCCGACGGCCGCGAGGTCGTCGTCGTCCAACGAGGTCAGCACGGTGACGGCGGTGACGGTGACCCCGGGGGCCGCCTCGACCGCCGCGCGCACCATCGCCGCGCCCCCGGCGGCGTGCACGGTGAGGAAGCGTGGGCGCAGCGGCGCGACCGCGCGGGCCGCTCCGGCGACGGTGTGCGGGATGTCGTGCAGCTTGAGGTCCAGGAAGACGTCGCGGCCGCAGCGGACCTGCTCGATGATCGCCGGGCCGGCCGCGCAGAACAGCTCGAGCCCCACCTTGAGCACCTGCACGTGCGGGGCGACGGCTGCGGCCCAGCGGGCGGCGGTGGCCGCGTCGGGGGCGTCCAGCGCGACGGCTAGCGGGGCGGCCAGCGGGGCGGCCAGCGGGGCGGCCAGCGGGGCGGCCAGCGGGGCGGTCATGCCACATCTCCTTGCGGGTCGGGTCCCTCGGGCAGGTAGCCCACGAGGTCGGGTCCCTCGTCGGCCGACCGGTCGGCGCCGGCCTGCTCCGCCGCGGCGACGTCCCGCGGGCGGTGCGCCAGCCCGACGGCGTCGGCGAAGCGCTCGAAGCCCCGCGCCGTGAGCGCCGCCTCGAGCTCGCCGAGCACCCGCAGCGGAGCGGACGGGTCGCCGAACACGGTCGTGCCGACACTGACGGCGCTGGCGCCGGCGAGCACGAACTCCAGCGCGTCGAGCCCGGTGCGGATGCCGCCCATGCCGAGGATCGGCACGTCCGGCAGCGCCTGGTGCACCTGCCACACGCAGCGCACCGCCACCGGTCGGATCGCCGGACCGGACAGCCCGCCGGTGATGCCGCCGAGCACCGGGCGCAGCGTCGTGGTGTCGATCGCCAGGCCGAGCAGCGTGTTGATCACCGACAGGCCGTCGGCCCCGGCGTCGACGCAGGCCCGGGCGACGGCAGTGATGTCGGTGACGTCCGGCGACAGCTTGGCGAACACCGGGACGCCGGGCGCGGTGGCCCGGCGCACCGCGGCGACGACCTCCGCGGCGGCCCGCGGATCGCAGGCGAACACCTGGCCCCGGTCCTCGACGTTGGGACAACTGATGTTGACCTCGATCATGGACAGGCCGGGGTGCCCGCGCAGCCGGGCGGCGAGCCGGGCGTACTCGGCGACGCTGCCCCCTGCGATGGAGACGACCGCCCGGGCCCCGCGGTCCGCCAGCCAGGCGAGGTCCTTGTCGAGGAACGCGTCGATGCCCGGGCCCTGCAGCCCGATGGAGTTGAGCATGCCGCTCGGCGTCTCGGCCATCCGCGGGGTCGCCCGGCCCGACCGCGGAGCAAGCATGATCGACTTGGTGACGACGCCGCCGAGCGCAGTGACGTCGAAGAACTGGTCGAGCTCGGCCCCAGCCGCCGCGCAGCCGCTGGCGGTGAAGACGGGGTTGGGGAAGGGGACCCCGGCGAGCACGGTCGTCAGGTCGGTCGTCGGCCCGGTCACCGGTGGCCCCCCGCGGTCGCCCTCGGTACGGCCGGCGCACCCGGCGCCGTGGCCCCTTCGGTCGCAGCCGGTGCCCCCAGGGCGTCCGCTGGCACGCTCCCGACGTCGTCCCACCGCACCCGGTCGCCAAGAAACACCGGGCCCTCCACGCAGGACCGCACCATCCTGGTGACCCCGTCGTCGCCGACGACCGGCAGCACGCAGGTCATGCACACCCCGATGCCGCAGGCCATCGACTCCTCCACCGCCACCTGCGACGGGATGCCGGCCTGCGCCGCCTGCTCGGCGACCGCGCGCAGCATCCCCATCGGGCCGCAGGCGTAGACGACGTCGCTGTCGGTGCGCTCCAGCAGCCGCGGCAGGACGTCCGACACCCGGCCCGGCTCGCCCACCGAGCCGTCCTCGGTGGTCACGATGAGGGAGCGCGAGACCCGCTTGGCCTCCAGCGCCCCGAACAGCCGGTGGTGGCCGGCGGCACCGAGCACCATGTCGACCTGGCAGCCCCGCTCGCGCAGCGCCGCGGCCAGTGGCAGCAGCGGGGCGCTGCCGTAGCCGCCGCCGACCAGCGTCGCCGTGACGGCCTCCCGCGGGAGCCGGAACGGCTTGCCCAGCGGCCCCACGACGTTGAGCCGGTCGCCCTGCCGGCGCTCGGCCAGCCACGCCGTCCCCTTGCCGTGCACGGCGAACACCACCTCGACGGTGCCGCCGTAGACGCCGCTGGGGTGCACCTGGTAGATCGCGAAGGCGCGGCGCAGCAGCATGCTCGACTCGGGGCCTCCGACCTGCACCGCGAGGAAGTGCCCGGGACGGGTCCGCTCCGGGATGCCCGCCGCCAGAAGGGTCAGCGAGGTGTAGGCGCCGACGCGGCGGACCGTCAGCACCTCGCCCTGCACCTGCAGCGGGCCCTTGCCCGGGGTCACGCGCTCGTCCCCGCCGCCGCAGGCTGCTCGCCGGCGCGCTGCGCCGCGGCGGAGGCCAGCAGCGCGCGGTGGTGCTCCTGCAGCGAGCGGACGCCGATGTCGCCGCGGGCGAGGGCCTCGATGCCCTGCACGCAGGCCGCCGCGCCCTGGATGGTGGTGATGCACGGCACGCCCCGGGCGACGGCCGCCGCCCGGATCTCGTAGCCGTCGAGCCGCGGCCCGACGCCGTGCGGGGTGTTGATGACCAGGGCGACCGACCCGCCGAGCAGCAGCGGCAGGACGTCGTCGCCGCGGCCGTCGCTGTGCTTGCCGACAACGGTCGCCGGCACGCCGTTGCGGCGCAGCACCTCCGCCGTACCGGCGGTCGCGAGCACCTCGAAACCGAGGTCCTGCAGCCGCTTCACCGGGAAGATCATCGCCCGCTTGTCGCGGTTGGCGACGCTGACGAACACCCGCCCCGCGGTCGGCAGCGAGCCGTACGCCGCGGCCTGGCTCTTGGCGAACGCCGTACCGAAGGCGGCGTCGATGCCCATCACCTCACCGGTCGACTTCATCTCCGGCCCGAGCACCGTGTCGACGCCGAGCCCCTGCCGGGTGCGGAACCGGCCGAACGGCAGGACCGCCTCCTTGACGCTGATCGGCGCGTCGTGCGGCAGGTGCGCGCAGTCGCCGGACTCCGGCAGCATGCCCTCGGCGCGCAGCTCGGCGACGGTTGCGCCGAGCATCACCCGGGCGGCGGCCTTCGCCAGCGGCACGGCCGTCGCCTTGCTGACGAACGGCACGGTGCGCGAGGCCCGCGGGTTGGCCTCCAGGACGTACAGCACGTCGTCCTTCACGGCATACTGCACGTTGAGCAGCCCGCGCACCCCGACCCCCTCGGCGATCGCCCGGGTCGACTCCCGGATCCGCAGCAGGTCGGCGCGGCCGAGGGTGATCGGCGGCAGCGCGCACGCCGAGTCGCCGGAGTGGATGCCGGCCTCCTCGATGTGCTCCATGACGCCGGCGAGATAGAGGTCGGTGCCGTCGTAGAGCGCGTCGACGTCGACCTCCACCGCGTCCTCGAGGAACCGGTCGACGAGCACCGGGTGGTCCGGCCCGATCAGCGTGGAGCGCTGCACGTAGTCGACGAGCATCCCGTCGCTGTAGACGATCTCCATGCCGCGGCCGCCGAGGACGTACGACGGCCGTACGAGCACCGGGTAGCCGACGGCGTCGGCGATCGCCTTCGCCTGGTCGTACGACGTCGCGGTGCCGAACTTCGGCGCCGGCAGCCCGGCGGCGACGAGCACCGCCCCGAACGCGCCGCGGTCCTCGGCGAGGTGGATCGCCTCGGGGGTGGTGCCGACGACCGGTACGCCGCAGTCCTGGAGCTCCTGCGCCAGGCGCAGCGGTGTCTGGCCGCCGAGCTGGACGATCACCCCGAGCAACCGGCCGCCGCCGGCCCGCGCGGAGGCGCGCTCGGCGGCGACGACCTCGAGCACGTCCTCGACGGTGAGCGGCTCGAAGTAGAGCCGGTCGCTGGTGTCGTAGTCGGTGCTCACCGTCTCGGGGTTGCAGTTGACCATGACCGTCTCGTAGCCCGCCTCGGCGAGCGCGAAGGACGCGTGCACGCAGGCGTAGTCGAACTCGATGCCCTGCCCGATCCGGTTGGGGCCGCTGCCAAGGATGATCACTTTGTCGCGGGCGGACGGGGCGACCTCGCTCTCCTCCCCCTCCCGGAAGTGGCTGTAGGAGGAGTAGTGGTACGGCGTCTGCGCGGCGAACTCCGCGGCGCAGGTGTCGACGGTCTTGTAGACCGGCCGGACGCCGAGCTCGCCGCGCAGCGCCCGGACCTCCTGCTCGGTCCGCCCGGTGACCAGGCCGATCTGCAGGTCGCTGGTGCCGAGGCACTTCGCCCGGCGCAGCAGCGGCTCCTCCAGCGGGCCGGCCTCGAGGGCGGCGCGCAGCTCGACGACCTGCAGCAGCTGGTCGACGAACCACGGGTCGATCCGGGTCGCTTCGTGCACCTGCTCCGGGGTCGCCCCGAGGCGCAGCGCCCGCTCCACCGCGTGCAGCCGCCCGTCGTGCGGGGTGCGGGCGAGCTCCAGGGCGTCCTGCGCCGTGCCCGCCGGGTCGGGGGCCGTCCAGAACGCCCCGGGCACCTGCTCCAGCGACCGCATCGCCTTCTGCAGCGCCTCGACGAAGGACCGGCCCATCGCCATCGCCTCGCCGACGCTCTTCATCGTCGTGGTGAGCTCCGGGTCCGAGCCGGGGAACTTCTCGAAGGCGAACCTCGGGATCTTCACCACGACGTAATCCAGCGACGGCTCGAAGCTCGCTGGTGTCTCCCGGGTGATGTCGTTGGGGATCTCGTCGAGGGTGTAGCCGACCGCGAGCTTCGCGGCGATCTTGGCGATCGGGAAGCCGGTCGCCTTGGAGGCCAGCGCCGACGAGCGCGACACCCGCGGGTTCATCTCGATGACGATGATCCGGCCGGTCGCCGGCTCGACGGCGAACTGGATGTTGCAGCCGCCGGTGTCGACCCCGACGGCGCGGATGATGTCGATGGCGAGGTCGCGCATCGCCTGGTACTCGCGGTCGGTGAGCGTCATCGCCGGCGCGACGGTCACCGAGTCGCCGGTGTGCACGCCCATCGGGTCGAGGTTCTCGATCGAGCAGATGACGACCACGTTGTCGGCGCGGTCGCGCATCAGCTCCAGCTCGTACTCCTTCCAGCCCAGCACCGACTCCTCCAGGAGCACCTCGCTGGTGGGGCTGGCGTGCAGGCCGCCGCCGGCGATCCGGCGCAGGCCGGCCTCGTCGTGCGCGACCCCGGAGCCGCTGCCGCCCATCGTGAAGCTGGGCCGGACGACGACCGGGTAGCCCAGGTCGCCGACGGCGAGCAGGCACTCCTCCAGGGTGTGGCACACCGCGCTGCGGGCGCTCTCACCGCCCACCGACTCGACGACCGCCTTGAACTCCTGGCGGTCCTCGCCGCGCCGGATCGCCTCGACGTCCGCGCCGATCAGCTCCACGCCGTAGCGCGCCAGGACGCCGGCCTCGTGCAGCGCCATCGCGACGTTGAGCGCCGTCTGGCCACCGAGGGTCGCCAGCAGCGCGTCCGGTCGCTCCCGCTCGATGATCATGGCGACGTAGTCCGGCGTGATCGGCTCGAGGTAGGTCGCGTCGGCGAACTCCGGGTCCGTCATGATCGTCGCCGGGTTGGAGTTGACGAGGGTGACCCGCAGGCCCTCCTCGCGCAGCACCCGGCAGGCCTGGGTGCCGGAGTAGTCGAACTCCGCCGCCTGACCGATGAGGATCGGGCCGGACCCGATGACGAGCACGTGGTGCAGGTCCTCGCGCCTAGGCACGCTTGCCCCCCCTCGCCGGCGCCCCGGTGGTCCGGTCGCCTTCCATCAGCTCGGCGAACCGCCCGAACAGCCCGGTGGCGTCGTGCGGCCCGGGGGCGGCCTCCGGGTGGTACTGCACGGAGAAGGCCGCCGCGTCCAGGCACGCCAGCCCCTCCACGACGTCGTCGTTGAGGTCGACGTGGCTGACGCGCACCGGACCGTACGGCGTGTCGACCGGCGTGCCGTCGGTGGGCGCGTCGACCGCGAAGCCGTGGTTGTGGCTGGTGACGTGCACCCGCCCGGTTGCCAGCTCCCGTACCGGCTGGTTGAGGCCGCGGTGGCCGTAGCGCAGCTTGTAGGTGCCGAGGCCCAGCGCCCGGCCGAGGATCTGGTTGCCGAAGCAGATGCCGAACAGCGGTACGCCGGCGGCGAGCACCGCGCGGGCGGCGGCGACCGGCCCGTCGGTGGTGGCCGGGTCGCCGGGGCCGTTGGACAGGAACACCCCGTCGGGCTCCAGCGCCAGCAGCTGCTCGCCGGTGGTCGTCGCGGGCAGGACGTGCACCTCGCAGCCCTGCTGGGCGAGGTAGCGCGGCGTGGACGCCTTGATGCCGAGGTCGAGGGCGGCGACCCGGAACCGGCGCTGCCCGCCGGCGGGGTGCACGACGTACGGCGTGGCCGTCGTGACCTCGTGGGCGAGGTCTGCGCCGACCATCGCCGGGCTGGCCCGCACCCGCTCGAGGGCGGCTGCCACGTCCCCGCCCGCCCAGGCGTCGCCGCTGAACAGCCCGACCCGCATGGCGCCGCGCTCGCGCAGGTGTCGGGTCAGCGCCCGGGTGTCGACGCCGGCGATGCCGACCACGCCCTGCGCGGCGAGCTCGTCGGCGAGCGCCCGGCGGCTGCGCCACGACGACGAGACCCGCGACGGGTCACGGACCACGAAGCCCGACACCCAGATCCGGCCGGACTCCGGGTCGTCGTCGTTGACGCCGGTGTTGCCGATCTGCGGCGCGGTCATGACGACGACCTGGCGGTGGTAGCTGGGGTCGGTGAGCGTCTCCTGGTAGCCGGTCATGCCGGTGTTGAAGACCGCCTCGCCGTACGCCTCGCCGACGGCGCCGTAGGCCTCGCCGCGGAACGTCCGGCCGTCCTCCAGGACGAGCAGCGCGGTCATGAGCTCTCCCCGACCGGCAGCCGGGCCCGCACCGCGTCGGCGAGCCGGCGGTGCGCGGCGTGGTCGTCGGCCCGGAAGCCCGAGGTCAGGGTGCGCTCGCCGAGCCGCCAGGTGAGCAGCAGCAGCCCGTCCCGGCCGACCACCTTGCCGGCCAGCGCGTCGCCGGGGGCGGCGTCGATGAGCGAGGCGTAGGGCAGGTGCAGGTCGGCCAACCCCTCGCGCTCGATGCTCACCCCGCGGTCGGTGACGGTGAGCCAGCCGGCGGACCGGTCGGACAGGTGGTGCACGGCGATCCGGTCGAGCCAGTCGCGCTCGGAGGTGGTGCCCACGAACAGCCCGGGTGTCGCGCCGACGAGCACCCGGCCCGGGTCGGCCGGTGCCGGCGGGGGCGCCGGCAGGTCGCCCTGCCGGCGCTGACGGCCCCGCCAGCCCTTGAGCATGAGCAGGTAGACGGCGGCGGCGAACAGCAGCGTCCCGAGCGTCAGGAGCACCCGACCGCCGCTCACCCGCCACCCCCGGCCGGCCGGGCCGCAGCGACGTCACCGGGGCTTCCGGAGGCCGCCGCGAGCAGGCAGGCCGTCAGGGCACCGCGCAGGAAGGTCGCGACGACGCGCACGGGGAGCACCCGGCCGGCGAACGGGGTGTTGCGGCTGCGGGTCGCCATCACGGCCGGGTCGACGGTCCAGCCGGCGCCGGGGTCGACCAGGCACAGGTTGGCGGGCTCACCGACCGCGAGCGGGCGGCCGTGCCCGCCGAGCCGGCCGATGACCGCGGGCCGCTCGGACATCCGGTCGGCCACCTCGCGCCAGCTCAACCGGCCCGGCACGACCATCGTCTCCGCGACGACGGCGAGCGCGGTCTCCAGGCCGGTCATCCCCGGCAGGGCGGCGCCCCACTCGGTCTCCTTGTCCTCCAGAGCGTGCGGCGCGTGGTCGGTCGCGACGCAGTCGACCGTGCCGTCGGCGAGCCCGGCGCGCAGCGCCTCGACGTCGTGGGCGGTGCGCAGCGGCGGATTGACCTTGAAGATCGGGTCGTACGTCGACGCGAGCTCATCGGTGAGCACCAGGTGGTGCGGCGTGACCTCGGCGGTGACGTCGACGCCCTGCTGCTTGGCGCCGCGCAGGATCTCCACCGAGCCGGCGGTGCTGACGTGGCAGACGTGCAGCCGGCCGCCGACGTGCCGGGCGAGCAGCACGTCGCGGGCGATGACGGCCTCCTCGGCCACCGACGGCCAGCCGGTCAACCCGAGGCCGGCGCTGACGACGCCCTCGTGCATCTGGGCGCCGACGGTCAGCTGCGGTTCCTGCGCGTGCTGGGCGATGACGCCGTCGAAGGCCTTGACGTACTCCAGGGCGCGGCGCATGACCGCCGCGTTGCTGACGCACCGGCCGTCGTCGGAGAACACCCGTACCCGGGCGGCGCTGTCGGCCATCGTGCCGAGCTCGGCGAGCTGCTCGCCGCCGAGCCCGACGGTGACCGCGCCGACCGGGGCGACGTCGCAGTGCCCGGCCTCCCGGCCCAGGCGCCACACCTGCTCCACCACGCCGGCGTTGTCGGCGACCGGGTCGGTGTTGGCCATGGCGTGCACGGCGGTGAAGCCGCCGGCGGCCGCGGCGAGGGTGCCGGTCTCGACGGTCTCGGCGTCCTCCCGGCCGGGCTCGCGCAGGTGGGTATGCAGGTCGACCAGACCCGGCAGCAGCACCAGGCCGGGGGCGGGCAGGACCCGGCTGTCCCCGGCGGGCAGCCCGGCGCCGATCTCGGCGATCCGGCCGGCCGACAGGCGCACGTCGACGGGCTCGCCCTCGCCGTACAGCCGGACGCCCTGCAGCAGCCAGCCGGTCACGTCGCGGTCAGGCATCTGCGGCCTCCGGTGCGGTGGGGGCGGAGCCGATCGCCGGCTCGGCGCCGCCGAGCAGCAGGTAGAGCACGGCGGTGCGCACGGTCACGCCGTTGGCGACCTGCTGCACGATCGTCGAGCGCGGCCCGTCGGCGACCTCCGGCGCGATCTCCACGCCGCGGTTCATCGGCCCGGGGTGCATGACGATGGTGTGCTCCTGCAGGCCGGCGGCCCGCCGGACGTTGAGGCCGTAGCGAAGGGAGTACTCCCGACTGCTCGGGAAGTACGCGACGCCCATCCGCTCGCGCTGCACCCGCAGCATCATGACGACGTCGCTCTTGGGCAGCACCGCGTCGAGGTCGTACGACACCGCCGCCGGCCACGTCTCCACCCCGACCGGCAGCAGCGTCGGCGGCGCGACGAGGGTGACGTCGGCCCCGAGGGTCTGCAGCAGCAGCACGTTGCTGCGGGCGACCCGGCTGTGCAGCACGTCCCCGACGATGGTCACCCGCAGGCCCGCCAGGCGGCCGAGCCGCTCGCGCATGGTGTAGGCGTCGAGCAGCGCCTGGGTGGGGTGCTCGTGGGTGCCGTCGCCGGCGTTGACGACAGCCCCGCGGACGTAGCGCGCCAGGTTGACCGGCGCGCCGCTCCAGGAGTGCCGGATGACGACCGCGTCGGCGCCCATCGCCTCCAGGGTCAGTGCGGTGTCCTTGAGCGTCTCGCCCTTGGACACGCTCGAGCCCTTGGCCGCGAAGTTGATGACGTCGGCGGACAGCCGTTTGGCGGCCAGCTCGAAGGACGTCCTCGTACGGGTGGAGTCCTCGAAGAACAGGTTGACCACGGTGCGGCCGCGCAGCGTGGGGAGCTTGCCGACGGTGCTGCGGGCCGCGACCGCCGCGAGCTCCCCGGCGGTGTCGAGGACCAGCAGGGCGTCGTCCCGGCTGAGGTCGGCGGCCGACAGCAGGTGCCGCCTCACCGCGGCACCTCGGCCCGGGTCGTCAGGTCTGCACGGCTCGGGCCGGCCGGGCCGAGCAGCACGGCGTCCTGCCCGTCGTGCTCGGTGAGCAGCACGTGCACGGTCTCCCGCAGCGAGGTGGGGATGTTCTTGCCGACGTAGTCGGCGCGGATCGGCAGCTCGCGGTGGCCGCGGTCGACCAGCACCGCGAGCTGCACGGCGCGCGGCCGGCCGAGGTCGGCGAGGGCGTCGAGGGCGGCGCGGACCGTGCGGCCGCTGAACAGCACGTCGTCGACGAGCACCACCCGCCTGCCGTCGACCCCTTCGACCGGCACGTCGGTGACGTCGAGCGCCCGGGGCCGCTTGAGGTGCAGGTCGTCGCGGTAGAGCGTGGTGTCGAGGCTGCCGGTCGGCAGGCGGACCCCCTCGAAGGCCTCGACCCGGGCGGCCAGCCGCTTCGCGAGGGCGGTGCCGCGGGTGGGGATGCCGAGCAGGACGACGTCGGCGCCGCCGCGGGTCTTCTCCAGCAGCTCGTGGGCCATCCGGTCGATGGTGCGGGCGACCTCGACCGCGGTGAGCACCGTGCGGGCGGCGTCCGGGTCGCCCGTCACCGGCCGCACCCGGCCGGGCGGGCCGTGCTCGGGGACAGCCGTCACCGGCCGTACCTCCTTCCCCGCCTCACGGGACGGGCTCGGTGGAGGGAACGCGGTGACCGTACTCCACACTCCGGCGGGGGAGGGAGCACGGGGGCGTTGTCACGCTGCGCGTACGGGATCCCCTCCGTCCGGTGATGGGCGGGCTGTCCGACACGGGTACGCGGGCTTTGCGGAACCGCTTGACCGGCCCGGCAACCCAGGCTTACCGTCACGGCCTGTAGTCGAAGTATCCATTGGAAGTGGCGAGGCGAAGACCCCGGGTGGTCAGCGGTCACCCTCGTCCCGGTTCGCCGGGGCGGCCCCCCGGTCGAGCCAGTGGTGAGACCGGCGTCCACGACGACAGTGCGGCAACGCACGACGACGGGGGACCGATGAGCGAGTACGCCAAGGCGCTGGGCATCAAGCTGAGGGCCATCCGCACGCAGCAGGGACTGTCCCTGCACGGCGTGGAGGACAAGTCGCAGGGCCGCTGGAAGGCGGTCGTGGTCGGGTCGTACGAGCGCGGCGACCGGGCCGTGACCGTGCAGCGGCTCTCCGAGCTCGCCGACTTCTACGGGGTGCCGGTCGCAGAGCTGCTGCCGGAGGGCCTGTCCGCGGGTGCCAGCGAGCCGTCCGCACGCCTGGTCATCGACCTCGAGCAGCTACAGCAGGTGACGCCGGACGAGGCAGCGCCGCTGGCCCGCTACGCCGCGACGATCCAGAGCCAGCGCGGCGACTACAACGGCCGGGTGCTGTCGATCCGGCACGAGGACCTCCGGTCACTGGCGGTCATCTACGACGCCTCGCCCAGCGCGATCACCGAGCAGCTCATCGGCTGGGGCGTGCTGTCTCCGGACGCCCGCCGGGCCGTCGACGCCTGACCGGCCAGGCCCGACAGCGGCAGGTCCGGCAGCGCGCGGGCGCTACACCGACAGGCTGGGTTTGAGCGACTCCAGGCGGGCCAGCAGCCCGTTGACGAACCGCGGGCTCTCGTCGGTCGACAGGCTGGTCGCGAGCTCGACGGCTTCGCTGAGCACGACCGCGTCGGGCACGTCGTCGCACCACAGCAGCTCGTAGACACCGATCCGCAGCACCGCGAGGTCGACCGGCGGCATCCGCTGCAGCGTCCAGCCCTCTGCGTAGGTCGCGAGCAGCTCGTCGATGCGCTCGCGGTGCAGGGCGACGCCCTCCACGAGGCTGACCGCGTACTCCGGCACCGGCGGGTCGGCCAGCGCGAGCCGGGCCTTGAGGGTGTCGACCGGGTCGGTGTCGCGCTGCGCGGCCTCGTAGAGGACGTCCAGCGCGCGCTTACGCGCCTTGCTGCGGGCACCCACCTACTTGTCGTTGATCCGGCCGAGGTAGCGCCCGTCGCGGGTGTCCACCTTGATCTTCTCGCCGGTGGTGAGGAACAGCGGGACCTGGATCTCCGCGCCGGTCTGCAGCGTCGCCGGCTTGGTGCCGCCGGTCGAGCGGTCGCCCTGCAGGCCGGGGTCGGTGTGCTGCACGACGAGCTCGACCGAGGCCGGCAGCTCGACGTAGAGCGCCTCGCTCTCGTGCACCGCGACGATCGCGTCGGTGTTCTCGAGCAGGTAGCCGGCGGCCGGGCCGACGGTCTGCTCGGGGACGTACAGCTGGTCGTAGGTGTCCTTGTCCATGAAGACGAAGTCGGTGCCCTCCTTGTACAGGAAGGTCATGTCGCGCTTGTCGACGCTGGCCACCTCGACCTTGGTCCCGGCGTTGAAGGTCTTGTCGACGACCTTGCCGGTGACGACGTTCTTCAAGGTCGTACGTACGAAGGCGCCGCCCTTGCCGGGCTTGACGTGCTGGAACTCGTTGACCGACCACAGCCCGTTGTCGAGCTGCAGCACCATGCCGTTCTTCAGGTCGTTCGTGGAGGCCATGGAGGCAAGTGTACGGAGGCAGTGCTGGCGATACCGTGGTGATACCATGCGCAGATGGCCTTCACCCTTCGGCTCGACGACGACGTGCAGGCGACGCTGCGCACCCTGGCCGACCAGGAGGGCGTCTCTCAGCAAGAGGTAGTCCGTCGGGCGATCATCGAGCGGGCGGAACGAGGCAGACACAAGGACCGGGTCGCCGGCGCCTCGCAACGGGGCCGTGAGCTCTGGGGCGACGTGCTCGACCGGCTCGGCGGGGCGTGAGCGTCGAATACCTCACCCTGGAGGACCTGCTCGCCCTCACCCGTGATCTCGGTGCCGGGCCGGTGCGCGATGCGGGGTTGCTCGACGCCGCAGCACACCGGGCGCAGGCGACGGTGTTCGGCGAGGACGCCTACCCCGCACTGCATGACAAGGCGGCGGCGCTGCTGCATTCGGTGGTGCGCCACCACGCCTTGGTGGACGGCAACAAGCGGCTGGCGTGGTTGGCAACCGTCGTGTTCCTGGACCTCAACGGCCTGGCCGTGGACCTGTCCGACGATCAGGCCTTCGACCTGGTCATGGACGCGGCGCAGGGCGCGGTCGACGTGCCCGAGATCGCCCGGCGGCTGCGGGGCGCCTGAGACCGTCCCGATCTCGCCGTCACAGGTGCACCAGCCCCGGGTCGCGGTCCCGGCGGACCTCCTCGTAGGCCGCGACGAGCAGCGTCGGGTCGGGGTCCTCGAGCATCCGGACCCGCGCCAGCCCGTCGAGCACGACGAAGCGCAGCCGGCTGCCCCGCGACTTCTTGTCCACCCGCATGGTGGCGTGCAGGCGCGACCAGTCGCCGGCGTACGAGGTCGGCAGCCCCACGCTGGCCAGTACCGCGCGGTGCCGGTCGGCGGTGGCGTCGTCGAGCCGACCGGCCAGCCGGCCCAGCTCGGCGGCGAAGACCAGGCCCACCGACACCGCCGCGCCGTGCCGCCAGCGGTAGTCCTCGACCTTCTCGATGGCGTGCCCGAGGGTGTGGCCGTAGTTGAGGAACTCCCGGCCGCCCTGCTCGGTGAGGTCCTCACCGACGACCTTGGCCTTGACGGCGACGGCCCGCTCCACCAGCTCACGGGTGTGCGGCCCGGCGGGGGTCTGGGCGGCGACCGGGTCCTGCTCGATGAGCTCGAGGATGCGCGGGTCGTGCGTGAAGCCGACCTTGACGACCTCGGCGAGCCCGGCGACGTAGTCGTGGCGCGGGACGGTCTGCAGCGCGGTGAGATCGCAGAGCACCGCGGTGGGCGGGTGGAAGGCGCCGACGAGGTTCTTGCCGGCGGCAGTGTTGACCGCGGTCTTGCCGCCGACGGCCGCGTCGACCATGCCGAGCAGGGTGGTGGGCAGGTGCACGACCCGTACGCCGCGCAGCCAGGTCGCCGCGACGAAGCCGGCCAGGTCGGTCGTCGCCCCCCCGCCGACCGCGACCACCGCGTCGGTGCGGGTGAAGCCGACCTGCCCGAGCACGTCCCACAGGTACGCCGCGACCTTGAGGTCCTTGCTGGGCTCGCCGTCGGGCACCTCGACGGCGTGCGCCTCGAAGCCCTGCCCGAGCAGGTCCTCGCGCACCGCCTCGGCGGTGGCCCGCAGGGCGGCGGGATGCACGACGGCGACCCGCTGCGCACCGGCGACCGCGGGCGCGAGCTCGCCGAGCAGCCCCTCCCCCACCACCACGTCGTACGGACGCGCGCCAGGCACCGGGATGCGGGTCGGGGCGGTCATCGGCCGACCCTAGTGGCCCGGCGAGCCGACCCGTGGCGGACGCGTACGCCCCCGGCCGGATGTCGGGCGGCGCGGCCCGCCGGTGCGCTCACCCGTCCCCGGCGAGCACCTCGTCGGCCACCTCGTCCGGTGTCCGGCCGTCGGTGGCGACCACCCGCACCGCCACCTCGCGGTAGAGCGGCAGCCGGTGCTCGAGCAGGGTGCGCAGCTGGGCCCGGGGGTTGAGGGCGAGCACCGGGCGGGTGCGGTTGAGCCCGACCCGGTCGGCGGCGGCCGACAGCCCCACCTCGAGCAGCACCACCCGGTGGCCGCGCAGCAGGGCCCGGGTCTGCTCGGCGAGCACCGCTCCGCCGCCGAGGGCGAGCACGCCCCGGTGCTCGGCGAGCGCGGCGGCGACCGCGGCCCGCTCGAGCATCCGGAAGTGCGCCTCCCCGTCGCTGTAGAAGATGTCAGCGATCTCCTTGCCGGCGGCGGCCTCGATGTCGGTGTCGGTGTCGCGGAAGGGCAGCGCGAGGCGGTCGGCGAGCAGCCCGCCGACGGTCGTCTTGCCGGCGCCGGGCGGACCGACCAGGACGTACCGCGGCCGCCGCGGGTCCTGCCGCGTCACCGGTCGAGCAGCGCGCAGGACAGGCGCACACCGAACGGCTGCTCGACCGCGAACTCGTCGTCACCGGTCAGCACCGCCCGCTCGACGTAGGCCTCGTCCTGCAGCTCGAGCACGGTGACCGACCGGGTGTGCGGGTCCACGATCCAGTACGAGGGGACACCGAACTCCTCGTACGCCAAGCGCTTGCTCCCGCGGTCGATCCGACGGCTGGCCGGCGACACGACCTCGACGGCCAGGAGCGGAGGGACGGTCGTGCGTTTGTCGCCCAGGTCGGCGCGACGCACCACGAAGACGTCGGGCTCCAGGCGGGTGCTCTCCCGCCAGGTGAAGTCGTAGGGCGCGACGCCGTCCAGCAGCTCGTAGACCGGCACGACGGGGGCCTCCACCCCGGCGACACCCGTCGTCGGCCCGCTCACCGGATGGCCAGGTGCTTGAGGTAGGCCTCGCAGTTGCGCCGGGTCTCCTCGACGCTGTCACCGCCGAACTTCTCCAGCGCGGCGTCGGCGAGCACCAGCGCGACCATCGACTCGGCGACCACGCCGGCGGCCGGCACCGCGCACACGTCGCTGCGCTGGTTGTGCGCGAGCGCCTGCTCGCCGGTCGCCGTGTCGACGGTCTTCAGGGCCCGCGGGATGGTGCTGATCGGCTTCATCGCGGCGCGCACCCGCAGCACCTCGCCGCTTGTCATGCCGCCCTCGGTGCCCCCGAGCCGGCCGCTGCTGCGGGTGAGCAGGCCCTCCTCACGGACGATCTCGTCCATCACCTGGCTGCCGCGGCGCCGGGCGACGTCGAAGCCGTCGCCGACCTCCACCCCCTTGATCGCCTGGATGCCCATGAGCGCGGCGGCGAGCTTCGCGTCGATCCGCCGGTCGCCGTGGACGTAGCTGCCGAGGCCGGGCGGGACGGCGTACGCCAGGACCTCGACGACCCCGCCGAGCGTGTCGCCCTCCCGCTTGGCGGTGTCGACCTCGGCGACCAGCCGGTCGCTGGCGGCGGCGTCGAACACCCGCACCGGGCTGGCGTCGATGGTCGGCAGGTCGGCGGGCGTGGGCAGCGCGACATCGCCGATCCCCGCGGACCCGATCGACACGACGTGGCTGAGCACCTCGATGCCGTACGCCTGGCGCAGGAACGCCTTCGCGACCGCGCCGAGCGCCACCCGCGCGGCGGTCTCGCGCGCGCTGGCCCGCTCCAGCACCGGCCGGGCGTCGTCGAAGCCGTACTTCTGCATGCCGACGAGGTCGGCGTGGCCGGGCCGCGGCCGGGTCAGCGGGGTGTTGCGGGCCAGGCCCGCCAGCGCCTCGGCGGCGACCGGGTCGGGCGCCATCACCATCTCCCACTTGGGCCACTCGGTGTTGCCGATCCGTACGGCGAGGGTGCCGCCCATCGTCACGCCGTGCCGGACCCCGCCGAGGAACTCGACCTCGTCGCGCTCGAACGCCATCCGCGCACCGCGGCCGTGGCCGAGCCGGCGGCGGGCCAGCTCGTCGCCGACCTCGGTGGAGGAGGTGGACACGCCGGCCGGCAGCCCCTCGAGCACCGCCATGAGGGCGGGGCCGTGCGACTCCCCGGCGGTCAACCAGCGCAGCATGCCGCCAGTCTGTCAGAGGACCCCGCTGTCCGGGCGGGCCAACCTTCCCGGCGCCCTCGTACGAAGTGACCCACCGGGCCACTGGTCAGAGCACCTTGACGCTCGGATTCAGAGCACCTGCACCGTCGTCCCGGTGGCCACGAAGATGGGGGCGGTGTCCCCCACCTGCACGGTGGCGCCGGAGGTCGGGTCCTTCTTCTTGGACAGGGCGATGATGACGATCTCGCCGTACTTGCCGAAGCGCTGGCCCACGCGCGTCGTCACCGGGGCGCCGTCCACGACCCAGTTCTCGACGTAGCCGCGGAACGTGGTGGACCGGACGATGCTCACCAGCTCCAGGGAGTAGGCGACGACGGGAGGGTCGGCCGGCGGGACCGGCGGGTCGGTCGGCGGTGCGGGTGGCGGGGCCGGCGGTGCGGGTGGCGGGGCAGGCACGGGTGGCGGGACGACCGGGTCGCTCGGGAAGACCGGGTCGGTCTGGAAGACCGGGTCGCTTGGCACGCTCGGGAAGACCGGGTCGCTCGGCGCGACCGGGTCGCTCGTGGCGGGCGACGGTTCGGTCGGTGCCGGCGCCGGCCCGGTGCCGGTGGGTGTCCCGCCCGACGGGCCGGCCGGGTCTGGGCCCGTGCCGGCCACCGAGTCCGTCACCAGCGCCGCGAAGGGGTTGCGCCCCGGAGCCGGCGCGACAGGCGTCTCGGTCGGGACGGGCATCGGGCTGGGCGAGCCGGCGGCGACCGGCTGCCGCAGGGTCGAGACGGCGGACGGAGCGGCCGGCTGTCCGCCCAGCAGCAGGAAGGCCCCAGAACCCAGGACCAGCGCGGCGACAAGGCCCCCGCCCAGGAGGATGACGCGCCTGTCGCGGCCGGGCTCCCGGGCGTCGTCGCTTGCGATCTCGGTACGGTCGGGTTCGCTCATGTCCGCGGTCCTAACCGGCAGGGGTGGGGGTCGGCGCCACGACGGGCGCGGCCGGGCTGGCGCCGGCGGCGACGAACACCGAGCCGGTGATGGTCGTGAGCAGGTTGCGGCCATCGTCCACCGACGTCGGCGTGCTGCCGGGAGCCTGGGCCGGGCTGGCGCCCGGGGCGACCGTGAGGCCGGTGACGAGCAGGGCGCGCGGCAGGTCCTCGAGGGCGGTCAGGTACTGCTCGACCTCGAAGAAGCCGCCGGCGACGACGATGGTCAGCGGCATCGCGAGCAGCGTGCCGGCGCCGCTGACGGCAGCGCTCGGTGCCGGCGTCGCGCCGGCGGTGGTCTCGGGCGCCGTCGTGGCGGGCGGGGTGGCAGGTGGGGCGGTGACGGCGGCGGCCACCGGGGCCACGGCGCCCGGGGTGACAGAGACGAGCTCCACGCCGGCGCCGTCCGCGGCGACGACGAGCGCCCGCAGCAGCTCCGGCTGCGCGGGCGTTTCCGGGATCTTGGCGGCGACGGCGGCGAGCTTGGCCTGCTCGGCGGGCAGCTGGGCGGCTCGCGACCTGAGCAGCGCGAGCTGGTTCCGCGACTCGTCGTTGGTCTGCTTCTGGTCCGACGCCTGCTGCCGCAGGTCGGCGGCTTCGCTGCGCTTGGGCGACACGAGCAGGAACCAGCCGGCCGCGAGGACGGCGAGCACCCCGACGGCGGTCAGGGCGATCCATGCCTTGAGCTTGTCCATCTCAGCCGGCCTTCGCGTAGCGGCCGGACAGCGCGTCGGCGGACAGGATGACGGTGGTCGACCAGTTGACGACCTTCCGGGTGCCCAGCAGGGCCTCGGTGGAGCTCTGCAGCAGCGGGCCGGCGTAGCCCTTCTGGGCCGCGAGCGATTCCAGCCACAGCGATACGTCCTCGTGCGCGTACGCGACGCCCGACACCGTCACGGTGCCGATGCCCGGCGCCGCCGCCCCGCCGGGGGTGGCCGGCGCCGCGGGGGCGGCCGTAGCGGGGGCCGCCGCACCGGCGGCTGCCCCTTGCGTGTAGGCGATGTTCTTGATCCACACGTTCGGGGGGATCGACAGCGACAGGTCGCTGAGCAGGCGCGAGTAGCGCACCTCATCGCCCAACGCCGCAGTCAGCAGGGTCTGGGCGTCGGCCGCCCGTTTGTAGGTCGCCGTCACGTCCCGGAACTGCGCGCTCTCGGTCTGCAGCGCCCGCTGCTCGGCGCCGGCCGCGTCCACTTGCCCGTTGGCGTCCGAAACCGCACCGGTGGCGGCCAGGTAGAGCAGGACGACGAGCAGGAGCGCAGCGACGACGCCGCCGCCGAGGCCCATCTGCACCCGCCGGAAGCGGCGCAGCTCGAGGATCTCCGGGGGCAGCAGGTTGACGCGGGGGAGCACGACGTGGCCGCTGCCGATGACCGGGTCGGCGGACTTCGTCAGGGTCATCATGAGGCGAGCCCCAGGGCGAGCCCGACCGGCACGGCGACCATCGGCTCGACGTAGGCGAGCTGCTCCTCGGTCAGCCCGGTCTTGCCGAGCGAGAGCAGGGACATCGGGTGGGCCAGCTCGACCGGCAGCCGGGTCGCGGTCGCCAGGCGCTGCTCGATCCCGCTGAGCCGCGAGCCGCCGCCCGACAGCACGACTCGGTCGATGCCGACGGCGCCGCTCTGCGCCAGGTAGTAGTCGAGGGAGCCGCGGACCTCCTCGACGAAGGCGGAGCCGGCCGTCTCGATGGCCCGGTGCGCCGGGTGCGCCTCCTCGGTGCCCTCGACGAGGGCGAGGCCGGTGGTCTGCTTGACCGACTCGGCCTCCTCCAGCGGCACCCCGAGCCGCTCGGCGACCGCGTCGGTGATGTCCGAGCCGCCCATGAGCAGGATGCGGACGAAGCGCGGGACCCCGGCCTGGTGCACGACGATGTTGGTGACGGAGGCGCCGATGTCGACGAGCGCCTCGGCGTGCACGGCGGCCAGGGCGGTGCCGCCGGGCGCCTGGGCGCGCAGCACCGCGAAGCTGGTGAGGTCGACCATCACCGGGCGCAGGCCGGCCGCGGTCACCGCGTCGAGGGCGCTGCCGACCATGTCCCGGGCCGCGGCCACGAGCAGGACGCGCAGCATCCGTCCGCCACCCTCGCCCGCGAACTCCTCCAGCGGGTGGAAGTCCAGAATCGCCTGCTCGACCGGCATGGGCAGGAAGTCCTGCACCTGGAAGGCGAGCGACCCGCGCAGCTCGCCCGCCGGCAGCCAGGGCAGTTCGACCTGGCGCACGATGACCTTCTGGTTCGCGACGCCGACGACGACCTTCTTGCTACTGAACTTCGCCTGCGTCCACAGCTCGCGGATCGCCGACGCGACGACGGCGACGTCGACGACCTCGCCGTCGCGAACCGCCCCCGACGGCAGCGCCACCTGCCCGAAGCGCTCGAGCTTGGCGGCCCCCTTGCTGAGGGTCAGCTCGGCGGCGCGTACGCCGGAGGTCCCGATGTCAAGGCCCACCACTGCTCGTCCTGCCACGTCCTGTCCCTCCCGCGGGCCGCGCACCTCGGGATCCGGCCCCGACGCAGTGCGTCCTGTCAGGCTTCGGACGGTTGCGGGCTTTGCTTGAGCCGAACGGGTGAACCGTCAGCCGACAACCAGGCCGAGGTAGGCACCGGCGAGCTGCTCGCCGCTGAGCACCGCGACGAGCACGCCCAGCAGCATGAAGGGGCCGTACGGCACCTTGGTCTTGCGCCCGCCCCGGCCGAGCGCGATCAGGCCGACCCCCCAGACCCCGCCGAACAGGAAGCCGCCGAACAGCCCGACCGCCCAGGCCCCCCAGCCCAGCCAGGCCGTCGCCATTCCGAGGACGCCGGCCAGCTTGACGTCGCCGAAGCCCATCCCCGCCGGGTAGGCGAAGCACAGCGCGAAGTAGAAGGCGTACAGGGCTGCGCCGCCGAGCAGCGCCCGCACCAGGTCGCCGCTGTCGCTGCCCAGCAGCGCCCCGACACCCAGCAGGGCGGCGAGGACGGCGTACGACGGGAGGGTCAGCACGTCGGGCAGCCGGCGGGTGTCCAGGTCGATGAGCGCGAGCGCCAGCCCGACCGCGGCCAGGTAGAGGTAGGCCGGCAGCACCGGGTCGGGCCCGAAGCGCAGCGCCAGGACGACGAACAACCCGGCGGTCAGCGCCTCCACCAGCGGGTAGCGGGGGCTGATCGGCGCGGCGCAGTCGCGGCAGCGGCCCTTGAGCAGCAGCCAGCCGGCGACCGGCAGGTTGTCGCGCGGCCGGATCGGGGTGCTGCACGACGGGCAGGCGGACGGCGGGCTGACGACGGACTCGCCCCGCGGCACCCGCCAGACGACGACGTTGAGGAACGAGCCGACGGCCAGCCCCAGGGGACCGACGATCACAGCGACGGCACAGGTCACGCGGTCGTCCTCCGGCAGCCGCTCAATGCAGCTCCGCCCAGTTGCTCACCCGGACGGCGGCGTTGGCCATCTGGTCGCGCAGGGAGTCGTCGTAGTGGAAGTTCCAGCCTCCCGCGTTGTTGATGCTGTTCGCGACGAGCGAGCCGTAGACGTTGCCCTGCGGGCCGCAGTCGACTGCGGCGTTCGGTGCGTAGAGGGCGGCCGCGACCGACGCGTGGTCGCCCATGCTGATGCCGGAGCTGCTCGTCCCGGTGACGAAAATGAGCAGGGATCCCGGTCGACGCGGCACCCAGCGGCCCGCGACCTGCTGGAAGTTGACGAGCTGCTGCTGGGCGATCGTCAGGCGGCCACTGACACACAGGACGGTGGGGCTGGCCACCGTGCCGGTGAAGACCGAGTCGCCGGTCAGCGTGACGTCGCGCAGGTTGTAGGCCCGGCTGCCGAAGGAGCCCGTTCCGGTGAAGTCGACCGGCGTGCCCGACAGGTTGCAGACGTTGATCGGCGGGAGTTCCAGCGCCTCCCGCGTGTACCTGAGCTTGCCGGTGCTGTACAGATCGCAGGTCGCGGTCACTCCGATGCAGGTTCCGGTCGACCCGGGCAGCGGGTCGCTGACATGGTCCTTGGCGTTGTAGATGTCGGCGAGGTCGATGCGGCCGGCCACGTCCCCCTTGAGGAACAGCTCGCCGTTCGTGGCTACGCTCCCAAGACGGGTGGGGTTACACATGTAGACGTCGCTGTCCGTCGTCGAGGCGTTGGTCGGGGTGCCCGGGTTGGCGTACTGGCCCATGGAGCCGTACAGGCAGATGCCGGTGCCCAGGGCGGAGTCGAACGAGTCCGCCCCGTTGCCACCGGCGAAGGTGGCGCTCGACCGGCCGAACGCGGCGGCGTTGAACAGCGGCCGTGCCGTCACGTCGTTCTGCAGGGTGCGGGCTGTCCCCCGCGAGTTCGTGCCGGTGGCGGTCACCGTCCAGACGTAGCCGTTCTTGACGGCGTTCACCGTGTACGAGCCGCCGTCGGACGTCGTGCCGCTCAGGCTCGGGAACGAGCCGCCCGACGGCGCGGACTGGATGAGGCTGGTCATCTGACTCAGCCCGACCTCGCCCACCTGCAGCGCCTGTTCGAACGTCTGGTCCACCCGGGTCTGCCGTTGACCGGCGACGACGGTGGCCGCGACGACCACGAGCAGTGCGGTGACCATCACGATGGCGAGCAGGCTCAGGATGATGCTGCCGTCGTCGCCACGGCGCCTGCGACGGGCGCTCACGACTCGAAGTTCCGGATCGAGACGACCTGCCGGACCTGGACGGCCGGCGCGTCGTACAGCCGTTTCATCACGATGAGGACCCCGACGCTCTTGACCGCACCTGGCGCGTAGGTCTCCGGGCTCGCGCTGGCCGGTGCGAGGGCGACGCCAGCCCCGTCGAGGTAGCTGAAGACGGCGTCGGAGCGGCCCACGGCGAGGCCGCCCAGGACCTTCTTGGTCGAGCTCGTGCTCACCTGGGTCGACAGGTTTACCCTCGTCTGGCTCTGCGAGATCTCGGACGTGGTCCCGGTCGTGACCACGCTGTAGGAGGTCGTCGTCCTCGCTCCGCTGTAGGTGGCCACGAAGGAGATCTGCCGGGGAGTGGCGTAGGTCATGGAGTTCGCGCCGCGCACTTCCCGGGTGATCCGCTCCATGGCCAGCTTGGCGGCGTTCAAGGTCGCTGTCTGGTCCTGCTGGCGCGCCGACGCCCGCGTCGCGCTGACCGTGATGGTCACCAGGATCGTGCCGAGGACGGCCATCATCGCCATCACGACGAGCAACTCGACCAGTGTGACGCCCTGCTCCCGCCTGCGGGCCGGCCTCACCTCTTCACCGTCACCAAGGTGAGTTTGCTGTCGGTGCCCCCGTCAAGGTAGCGCCGCACGACGCAGCTGTACGGCTGGTTCACACCGATCCCGAAGTACGTGGTCGAGCGCGGGAACACCGTGGTCCACGTCGAGGAGCTGCTCGTGGCGCTCGAGCGGATCAGGTTGACCTGCACGGTCTGGCCGATCTCCCCGATGTAGGACGCCTTGACGCTGTCATTGGTGACGGCTGGGTCCAGCAGGGTCACCACGCAGGAGAACGTGACGTCGTTCTTGTTCTGATAACGGGACCCACCGCCGTTGATCATGTCCACCGGCGAGGGAGTCACCGTGAAACTGCTGATCTTGGGGGGGGCGATCGTGGGGCCGAAGACCGTCAGGGTGCTCGTCTTGATTATCCCCGTAGCGGTCGTCGCGGTGAACACCAGGTTCTTCGACTGGTTCTGCGCTACCACGAGCCTCAGCCCGCTCGAGCCTGCCGGGATGGTGAGCCGCCAGTAGCGGGCGTCGGTCGTGGTGGCCGTCCCGGTGCGGGTGCCCGCGTCGTCGGTCCAGCCGATGCGCACGACGTCGCCGACGTCGTAGCCGGTCAGCACTGCGGTGACCACCACCGGGTCGCTGGTGTAGCCGTCGTAGTCGACCACGGTGCTGGGGTCGGGGGTGATGCTCATACTGCGGATGGATTGGGTGTATCCCGTCGGCAGGCCGACGTCCCTGGCATTGGCGGCCACCGCGGTCGTGTAGAGGACGCTGCCTTGACGGGGACCGGTCCAGGAGACGGTGGTGCGGATCTCCTTGACGATGTCGCCGGCGACGTCGTCGGTGCGTGCGTCACGCTCGGAGACGACGGTGCTGTAGGAGAACGGCGAGCCGTCCGGGGCCGTCGCGGTACCCGCGTGGGTGCCAAGGCTCAGCTCGCTGGCGTCGTACGCGGCGAGCCGCAGCTTCTCGTTGAGGTCCAGCGCAACCCGGATGCCCTTCGTGCGCACCTGCTGAGCCTGCACCGACGCGGCGCTGGTGAGCAGGGCCCCGAGCAGCGCGAGCAGGGCGATGCTCACCAGGGCGATGGCGACGAGCACCTCGGCGAGCGAGAAGCCGCCGTCTGCGGGCCTGCTGGGCCGGGCCGAGCACATGAGGCAGTCCTCCTAAACTATTCGGCAGTGCCCGAAAACGGCGAGCCGGGGAAGCGGCGGCCCGGCAGGGCCGCCGCTTCCCCGGCACGACCGCGCAGGACTAGCAGCCGGACGAGGACGTGGACACGCCGGTGGTGCTGTTGAAGACGATGCTGCAGCCGCTCAAGGCGCTGTTGGAGCCGGTTAGCGTGTAACCGCCGGTGATCAGAGCGGGCGTGACGGTGACGTTCGGGGTTTGGTTGAAAGTCAGGGTGGCCGTGTACGCACCGTTGTTGTCGGTGGCGTAGGTTTCCTCGGCGATCTGGGCCGAGGAGATGTCGGACTTGATCGCCGTCACGAAGCCCTTCTTTCGCTGATTGAGGAAGGTCGGGATCGCGATGGCCGCCAGGATGCCGATGATAATGATCACGACCAGGAGCTCGATGAGGGTGAAGCCGCCCTCGTCGCTTCTCCGGGCCTTGCGTAGACGAGCGAGCATGGGAGTCCTCCGGTGGAATGAACGTAGCTGACGGGTTGTGCAGTGCCGTGCCGATGCGCCCTGCTCTGTGGAACCCCGATCAGCCGGCTTGGACACCCGAAGGCCGCCTGTTGCCAGTTCGCTTTGGGGAACACTCCATGTATCGACTGGGAGGAAGCCGACTTGAGAGACCGGCTGATGTTTTTCGGAGCCCTCGACGGAGCTGTGCGAAGCGGCTACTTGATGAGGTCGAAGATCTTGAAGATCGGCATGTAGAGCGCCACGATCATCGACCCCACGATCCCACCCAGGAAGGCGATCATGAGCGGCTCGATGAGCGCGGTGAGCGCCTCCGTGGTCGCTTCGACCTCCTGGTCGTAGAACTCTGCGATCTTGCTCAGCATGATGTCGAGCGCCCCGGTCTCCTCTCCGACCGACAGCATCTGCACCACCATGGGAGGGAAGACTGGGTGCTGGGCGAGCGGAGCCGCTAGCGACTCGCCCGTCCGGACGCTCTCCTGGACAGCCAGCGTGGCCCGTTCGAGAACGACGCTCCCCGTAGTGGCCGAGACGATGTCGAGGCTCTGCAGGATGGGCACTCCCGCGGACATCATGGTGCCCAGGTTGCGAGCGAAGCGGCCCAGCGCGATCTTCTGTATCAGAACACCGAAGACCGGCATCTTGAGCTTCAACGGGTCGACGACGTTGCGGACCTGGGGCTTGCGCTTGATGCGCTTCCACACCTGCAGAGCCACGACGATGAGCACGACGAGAACGGGGCCTCCGGTGCGCAGCCCCGCGCTCATCGCGACCAGGATCCGGGTGGGCAGCGGGAGGGTGCCGCCCAGCGAGGCGAACAGCGTGGCGAAGGTCGGCACGATGAAGATGAGCATAATGATGCACATGACGATGGCCAGCACGAAGACGACAGCCGGGTAGGTCATCGCCGCCTTGACCTTGCCGCGCAGCTTGACCTCGGCCTCGTAATTGGTGGCGATCTGCAGCATGACGCTGTCGAGGAAGCCGCCGGTCTCTCCCGCCTTGCTCATGTTCACCATGAGCGGCGGGAAGACGTCCGGGTGCTTGGCCATCCCCGACGACAGGCTGTTGCCGGTCTCGATGTCGTTGCGCACCTCGCCGACGACCCGGGCGAGCTCCTTGTTCTCGGTCTGCTCGGTGAGGATGGTCAGGGACCGCAGCAGCGACAGCCCGCTGTTGACCATCGTCGCGAACTGCCGCGAGAAGACGGCCAGGTCCTTGAGTCCGACCTTCTTCTTCCCGAAGCCACCGAGCTTGATCTCCTTGCTCATGCCGGAGTTCGTCTGGACGATGCTGATCGGCGCGTAGCCCATCGTCTTGAGCTTGTTGGCGACCTGCGCCTGGGAGTCGGCCTCGAGCTTGCCGCTCTTGAGCGCGCCGCCCCTGTCGCGGACCTTGTACTCGAACGTCAGCGTGGCTGCCATGTCGGCCGTCCCCCTCAGGCCCGGCCGCTGAGCCGCTTGAAGTCCTCGGCGTGGTGGCACTTCTCCAGCGCCATCTCGTACGTGACCTTGCCGCGCTTGACCAGCTCGGCGAGGTGCTGGTCCATCGTCGACATGCCGTGCTTCGCCCCGGCCTGCATGGCCGAGTAGATCTGGTGGGTCTTGCCCTCACGGATGAGGTTGCGGATCGCCGGAGTGGCGACGAGCACCTCGGTCGCGACCACCCGGCCCTTGCCGTCGGCGGTCTTGAGCAGCTGCTGGCAGACGACGCCCTGTAGGGCCCCAGAGAGCATAACGCGCACCTGCTGCTGCTGCGCCGGCGGGAAGACGTCGATGACCCGGTCGATGGTCTGGGCCGCGTCCTGGGTGTGCAGGGTGGCCATGACGAGGTGGCCGGTCTCCGCGGCGGTAAGCGCGATCTCGATGGTCTCCAGGTCGCGCATCTCACCGACGAGGATGATGTCGGGGTCCTGGCGCAGGACGTGCTTGAGCGCGTTCTTGAACGACCAGGTGTCCTCCCCCACCTCCCGCTGGTTGATCAGGCCGCCCTTGTGCTGGTGCAGGAACTCGATCGGGTCCTCGACGGTCATGATGTGGTCGCGCCGGCTTCGGTTCGCCAGGTCGACGATCGAGGCGAGCGTGGTCGACTTGCCGGAGCCGGTGGGCCCGGTCACCAGGACGAAGCCGCGGGGCAGCATCGCGAAGTCGTGGACCGCCGCGGGGACGCCGAGGTCCTCCAGCCGCTTGATCTCGAACGGGATGACGCGGAACGCCGCGCCGACAGAGTCGCGCTGCTTGTAGAGGTTGACCCGGAAACGGGACCGACCCGGCAGGCTGTAGGCGAAGTCGAGCTCGAGCTCCTCCTCGAACTTCTCGCGCTGCTTCTGGGTGAGGATCGCGTACATCGTCCGCTGCACGATCTGCGGTGTGAGGACGGGATACTCCTCGAGCTGCACGATGTGGCCTTGCTTGCGGACCGCGGGCGCCGCGCCCACCGTCAGGTGCAGGTCCGAGCACCCCTGGTCGAGCACGGAGATCAGCAGGTCGGCGAGGAAGTTGCTGTCCCCGCTGGTGTCCTCCGCCCCGACCCGGACGCTCTCCGGTGGCGGCGCGGGCTCCTCGGGGGCCGACCGCGCCGGCCCGACGGGTTGTGAAGGCGCCGGCTCCGGTGCCAGCGCGCTGGGGGCGAGCCCGATCGGAGCGAGGGGGACGAGGGCGACGGGCACCGGCGGGGCCGGGGCCAACGGGGCCGGCGGGGCCGGGGCAGCGCTGGATCCGAAGAAGCCGTCCATGCCTACCGGCGGCTGCACGTCCACGGGCGTCCCTCCTGACCACCGGGCTCTCCGGCGGTTCCTGTGGGCATCGGCGGAGTCGTACGGTTGCTTGAGCACGGCGGCGAGCCACCGGACCTCCATCCGGTCACACGACGACGCGCAGGATCTCCTCGATCGAGGTGACGCCGGCCCGTACCTTCGCCAGGCCGTCGTCCCGCAGCGTGATCATCCCCTGCTCGCGGGCGAGCCGGCCGATCGTCGGCGTCGACGCGCGCTCGACGGCCAGCCGCTCGATGTCCTCGGTCACCGCCATGACCTCGTGCAGGGCGAGCCGGCCCTTGTAGCCGGTTTTGGCGCAGGCGCTGCACCCCACCGGCCGGTAGAGCGTCGGCGGCCGCTCGTCGGCGGGCCACGGGAAGCGGTTCTCCACCAGGCTCTCCCGCGACGGGGTGTAGGCCTCCTTGCACTTCTGGCACAGCCGGCGGGCCAGCCGCTGGGCGAGGACACAGTCCAGCGCCGAGCCGACGAGGAACGGCTCGATGCCCATCTCGGTGAGCCGGACGACCGCCGACGGCGCGTCGTTGGTGTGCAGCGTCGACAGCACCAGGTGGCCGGTGAGCGCGGCCTCCACGGCGATGTGCGCCGTCTCCTTGTCGCGGATCTCGCCCAGCAGCACGATGTCGGGGTCGGACCGCAGGATCGAGCGCATCGCCGCGGCGAAGGTCAGGCCGGCCTTGACGTTGGTCTGCACCTGGTTGATGCCGGGCAGCCGGTACTCAACCGGGTCCTCGACGGTGATGACGTTCACCTCGGGCCGGCTGACGATGTTGAGCGTGGCGTACAGCGTCGTCGACTTGCCGGACCCGGTCGGCCCGGTGACCAGAATCATCCCGTACGGCTTGGTGAAGCTCTTGGAGTAGATCCCGTAGTTGGCGTCGGCGAAGCCGAGGTCGGACAGCTTGAGCATCGCCGTCGAGTTGTCCAGGATCCGCATGACGATCTTCTCGCCCCACACGGTGGGGAGGGTGGCCACCCGCAGGTCGATCTTCTTGCCGCCCGCGTTGACCGACAGCCGGCCGTCCTGCGGGACGCGCCGCTCCGCGATGTTGATATCCGCCATGATCTTCAGCCGGCTGGTCACGCCCGAGGCGATGCTCTTGGGCGAGCGCATGATCTCGTGCAGCACGCCGTCGATGCGAAAGCGCACCCGCAGGTCGTGCTCCCCCGGCTCGATATGGATGTCGGACGCCCGGTCCTGGATCGCCTGGTTGATGAGCAGGTTGACGAACTTGACGATCGGCGCGTCGTCGACGATCTCCTTGATCTTGTTGATGTCCTCGAGCTCGTCGGCGGTGCCCATGGCCGCGGTGAGGTCGTCGAGCTCGGCGTCCCCGCGGTGGTAGCGGTCGATGGCGGCGAGGACGTCGAGCTTGGTCGTGACGACCGACTTGATCTCCAGGCCGGTCATCAACCGGATGTCGTCGATCGCGAACACGTTGGCCGGGTCGGCCATCGCGACGACGAGCTTGCCGTCCTCGTAGCCGATCGGCAGCGCGAGGTGACGGCGGCAGATCGCGGCCGGGATCAGAGCGATGGCGCTGACGTCGACCGGGTGGTCCGACAGGTCGACGGAGCGCGGGCCGGTCCGCGGGGAGAGCTGGTTCATGCGGGGCTCCGGAGGTGGTGCGGGACGGGTCCTCCTCGGGGACGGCGGCCGCGTCCTGCGGCCCTGTGCCTCAGATCGGCGGAAGGGCCGTCGGCCTTGAGAGCAGCATCGCGGCCCGCATCGCCCGCAGCGGCGCGGCCAGGCCGGTCATGAGCTCGACCTGTCGGGCCGCCTGGTGCAGCAGCATCGCCGCCCCTCCGACGACCGGGCCGGACCAGGCCCGGGCCAGTGGGGTGGGCCACGGGTCGTAGACGACGTCGAGCAGGACCGCGTGCCCAGAGCCCTGCAGGAGCGGCACCCAGCCGTCGAGCGCCCCGGCCGGGGTGGTGTTGACGACGACGTCGATGCCCGGCTCCGCCAGCAGGGCGGAGTCCCGCGGCAGGCGCCCGATCCGCGGGGCCAGCCCCAGCCGGTCCGCGGCCTGCCGCAGCGGATCGGGGCGGGAGGTCGAGCGCACCAGCACGTGCGGGGCCGGGTCGCCCAGCTGCCCGAGCGCGGCGAGCGCGGAGGCCGCCGTGGCGCCGCCGCCGAGTACCACCGAGCCGCGCACCCGGTCCACGCCGGCCTCGCGCAGCGCCGCCACGATCCCGGCGACGTCGGTGTTGTCGCCGCGGCGGCGGCCGGTCCCGAGCACGACGGTGTTCGCGGCGCCGGTCGCCGTCGCGAGGTCGCTGACCTCGTCGAGCAGCGGCAGCACGGTCTGCTTGAGCGGCATCGTCAGCGACAGCCCGGCCCACTCGCCCCCCAGCCCGGCGAGGAACCGGGCCAGCTCCTCCGGGCGTACCTCGATGGCGTCGTAGCGCCAGTCCAGGCCGAGCTCCGCGTACGCGGCGCGGTGCAGCACCGGCGACAGGCTGTGCCCGATCGGCGAGCCCAGGACCGCGGCCCTCAGTAGACGCCCTCGGCCTGCGCCTTTTTCTTGGCGTTGACGAACTCGTCGTAGTCGCGGGTGAACAGCGCCGAGCCGTCCTTGCTCGTCGTCACGAAGTAGAGGTAGTCGCCCGGTGCCGGGTCGACCGCCGCCTCCAGCGCCGCCTCCCCGGGCGAGTTGATCGGCGTCGGGGTCAGGCCGGTGTGGTCGTAGGTGTTGTAGTCCGACTCGACCTTGAGGTCGTCGAGGGACAGCCGGGCCTTCTTCTCCTCCCGCAGGTAGTTGACGGTGGAGTCCAGCTGCAGCGGCATTCGACGGTCCAGCCGGTTGTAGATGACCCGCGCGACCTTCGCCCGGTCCCCGGGGAACGCCGTCTCCCGCTCGATGAGGCTCGCCACCGTGACGACGTCGTACGGCGTGCGCCCCGCCGCGGCGGCCCGCGCCGGCAGGTCGAGGGTTGCGGCGGCTTTCGCGTAGCGGGCGGTCATCAGCCGGAGGGCGTCGACCGCGGAGGTCCCCGGCTCCACGTCGTAGGTCGCCGGGAACAGGAAGCCCTCGACCTGGCCGCGTGCATAGGAGGGCAGCCCGAGGGCGGCCGGGTCGGCGACCGCGGCCTGCAGGTCGGCGAGCGGCTGCTGCGTCGCGTCCGCGATCTTCTGCAGGGCGACGGCGGTGGTCACGCCCTCCGGCAGGGTCACCCGGCTGTGTGACCGGGACGCCGGGTCGAGCAGCAGGCCGACCGCGGCCGCGCCGCTCATCTGGGTGCGCAGGGTGTAGAAGCCGGGTTGCACGGTGCGGGACCGCTCGTCGGCGAGCGCCGCCTTGCGGAAGGCCGCCTCGCTCTTGACGACGTCGCGGGCCTTGAGCGTGCCGGCGATGGCAGCGGCTGTGTCGCCGTCCTTGACCTGCACGACGACCTCGCCCCGGCCCTGCCCGGAGTAGTCGGGGGTGCCCGCCCCGCGCACCGCCGACAGCACCGCCCGGCCCCCCAGCACCGCCCCGGCGAGCAGCGCGCAGACGAGCAGGACGAACAGCAGGAGGGCGAGCAGGCGCCCACGGCTCCCACGGCGCCGGCGGCGCGGTGGGGAGGCGCGGGGCCCGCGGGTCGGCAGGTGCGCCAGGTCGCTCACGGGCGACACCCTAGCGACCCGCAGTCGCTGCGCCGATCAGGCGCGCTCGAGCACCCCCTGCAGCAGGACGACCGCCGCCGCCTGGTCGACGACCTCCCGGGCCCGCTTGCCCTTGCGCCCGGACGCCCGCAGCGCCGCCGTCGCGGTGACCGTCGTGAGCCGCTCGTCGACGAGCTCCACCGGCACCGGTGAGACCAGCGGGGCGAGCCGGCCGGCGAAGTCGCGGGCCATGTCGGCCGACGCGGACTGCGACCGGCCGGACAGCGACGTCGGCAGGCCGACGACGACGAGCACGGCCTCGCGCTCCCTGGCGAGCGCGGCGACCCGCTGCACGCCGGGCGCGGGCACCGTCTCCACCGGGCTGGCGAGAACGCGCTGCGGGTCGCTGGCGGCCACCCCGATGCGTACGGTGCCGACGTCGACCGCCAGCACGACACCTGCCCGGCCGCCGGTCATCCGCGGGTGGCGACCCTTCCGACGAGGTACTCCGCGAGGCGCAGCGCCTCGCCGATCCCCGCGGCGTCGCTGCCGCCGCCCTGCGCCACGTCGTCCTTGCCGCCGCCCTTGCCGCCGACCGCGGGGGCGGCCTCGCGCAGCAACGCGTTCGCCGACAGCCCGCGGGCCCGGCCCGCGTCGTTGACGGTCGCGACGAGGCTGACCCGCGGTCCGCCGGCGGCGACGACGACCGCGGCCGGCCGGTCGCGGTCGATCCGGCCGCGGATGTCGAGCGCCAGGCTCCGGACGAGGTCGCCCGAGGTGCCGGCCGGGGCCTCCACGCCGACGTAGGCGAAGCCGTAGACCTCCTTGGCCTGGGCGGCCAGCTCGCCGGCCCGCTGCAGCACCTGCGCGGCCTTGAGCTGGCCGAGCTCCCGCTCCGCCTCGCGCAGCCGGGCGACGGTGGCCGCGACCCGGTCGGGCACCTCGCCCGGCGGCACCTTGAACGCCTCGGCGAGCTGGCCGAGCAGCACGTGCTCACGGGCGAGGTGGTGGTAGGCGTCCAGCCCCACCAGCCCCTCGACCCGGCGGGTCCCCGAGCCGATCGAGGCCTCCCCGAGCAGCTTGACCATGCCGAGCTGGCCGGAGCGGGCGGCGTGGGTGCCGCCGCACAGCTCCCGGGCGTAGTCGCCGACCTCCACCACACGTACCGCGTCGCCGTACTTCTCGCCGAACAGCGCCATCGCGCCGATCCGCCGGGCCTGCTCCTGGGTGGTGACGAACGCCCGCACCTCGAGGTCGGCGAGCGCGATCTCGTTGATCTGCTGCTCGACGTCGGCGAGCACGCCGGCGGGCACCCCGGACGGCGAGGCGAAGTCGAAGCGGAAGCGGCCCGGCGCGTTGAGCGAGCCGGCCTGGGTTGCCGAGTCCCCCAGCGCGTCGCGCAGCGCCCGGTGCACCAGGTGGGTCGCGGTGTGCGCGCGCGACACCGAGCGGCGCCGCTCGACGTCGACCTCGGCGAGCGCCGCGGCACCGGTGCGCGCCTCGCCGCTGACCACCCGGGCGGTGTGCACCACCAGGTCGGGCAGCGCCCGCTGGACGTCGGTCACCTCCAGCTCGGTGCCGTCGCCGAGCACCAGCCGCCCGGTGTCGGCGAGCTGGCCGCCGGCCTCGGCGTAGAACGGGGTGCGGTCCAGCACGACCTGCACGCTCGCGCCCGCCGGCGCGGCCTGCGCGAGCTCGCCGTCGTGCAGCAGCCCGCGCAGCACCGCCTCGGTGCGCACCTCGGTGTAGCCGGTGAACGCCGACGTGCCGGCCGCCGCCAGCAGCGCCCGGTAGGCGGAGGTGTCCGCGCCGCGGGTCCGGCGGGCCTGGCTGTCGGCCTTGGCCCGGCTGCGCTGCTCCTGCATGAGGGCACGGAAGCCCGGCTCGTCGACCTGCAACCCCTGCTCGGCGGCCATCTCCAGGGTGAGGTCGATCGGGAAGCCGTAGGTGTCGTGCAGCGCGAACGCCCGCTCGCCCGACAGCACGCCACCGGCCTGCCGGGCCTGCGGCACCGCGCTGTCGAACACCTGCGCGCCGGTGCGCAGCGTCTCCAGGAACGCCGCCTCCTCGCCCCGCGCCACCGTGTCGATCCGGCCCGCGTCGGTGACCAGCTCGGGGTACTGCGGGCCCATCGCCCCGATGCTCGCCTCGACCAGCGGGCCCACCGTCGGGTCCTGCGCGCCGAGCAGCCGCATCGCCCGCACCGCCCGGCGCAGGATCCGCCGCAGCACGTAGCCGCGGCCCTCGTTGGCCGGGGTCACCCCGTCACCGATGAGCATCACGGCCGTACGGGCGTGGTCGGCGACGACCCGCAGCCGCACGTCGGCCGCCGGGTCGGCGCCGTAGCGGGCGCCGGTCAGCTCGGCCGCCCGGTCGAGGATCGCCCGACTGGTGTCGATCTCGTACAGGTTGTCGACGCCCTGCAGGAGGGTGGCCATCCGCTCCATGCCCATGCCGGTGTCGATGTTCTGCTGCGGCAGGTCACCGACGATGGGGAAGTCGTAGCCGGTGCCCTCGCCGCGCTCGTACTGCATGAAGACGAGGTTCCACACCTCCAGGAAGCGCTCGCTGTCGACGGCCGGCCCGCCGTCCCGGCCGTACGCCGGGCCCCGGTCGTAGAAGATCTCCGAGTCGGGTCCGCAGGGGCCGGGCACGCCCATGTGCCAGTAGTTGTCGGCCATGCCCAGGCGCTGGATGCGGTCGGGTCGCACGCCCTTTGCGCGCCACAGCGACTCGGCCTCGTCGTCGTCCTGGAAGACCGTCACCCACAGCCGGTCCTCGGGCAGCCCGTAGCCGCCGTCGGCGACCGGCTTGAGCAGCAGCTCCCAGGCCAGGTCGATCGCGCCGGCCTTGAAGTAGTCGCCGAAGCTGAAGTTGCCGGCCATCTGGAAGAACGAGCCGTGCCGGGTGGTCCTGCCGACCTCGTCGATGTCGAGGGTGCGCACGCACTTCTGCACGCTGGTGGCGCGCGGGTAGGGCGGCGGGGCCTCGCCGAGGAAGTACGGCTTGAAGGGCACCATGCCGGCGTTGACGAGCAGCAGGTTGGGGTCGTCGGCGATCAGGCTCGCCGACGGGACGAGGGTGTGGCCGCGCGCGGTGAAGTGGTCCAGGAAGCGCCGGCGGATCTCGGCCGACGACATCGGCTCGGGGTTGCTCACAGCCCGGCGTCCACGGCGTCGTGGGTGCCGTCCAGCCCGAGCGTGGTGCGCAGCTCGGCCTCGCGCTCGGCCATCGCCACCTTGAGCTCGGCGAGGAACTCCCGGACTGCCTCGCCGAGGCTGCCGGCGGACCCGCTCACCCGCTGCTGGACGCCCGCCGGGGTGTAGCGCTGCGCGGCCTGGGTGGCCCGGCGCACGGCCAGCACGCCGGCGACCGCGCCGAAGGAGATGTAGACCAGCCGGCGGCTCATCGCCGGCCCTTCTTCAGCTCGGCCTTGACCTTCTTGGTCATCTCGTCGTGGTCGCGCTTGCTCGCGGCCCGGCGCACGCCGTACGAGAACGCGGCGACCTTGATGACCGGGCTGCCGAGGGTGGCCGCGAACAGGCTGGTGAGGCTGGACAGGTTGCCGGTCATGGACTGCACGTTGGCGGTGATCGCGTCGACCCGGGTCAGCTCGTGGTTGACGTGCACCACGGAGGTCCTCACCTCGTCGAGCAGCGGGACGGTCTTGTCGGTGATCCCGGTGACCAGGCGCTGGGTCTCCTCGAGGATCTTGCCGAGCTTGAGCAGGATGAAGCACAGGACGAGCACCGCGACGGCGAAGAACACCGCCACGATGAGCCCTGCGACCTGACCGCCGGTGAGCACTAGGGACGCTCCTTGGAGAGGGCGAGGAGCTCCTCGCGGGTGGGTGGTGCGGGTCGGCAGCGGGGACGGAAGCCGGACGCGGCATCCTCGGGGACGACCCCGCGGTCACCGCGCAGCACCTCGCGCAGCCCCGCGAGCCGCTCCGAGGCGACGCGCTCGACCCCCAGGTCGCCGGGCGAGTAGTACTCCCGCCCCACGACCGGGTCGGGCGCGTACTGCTGCGCGACGACCCTGCCCGGGAAGTCGTGAGGGTAGCGGTATCCGCTGACCGCGATCTTCCTTGCGCCGGCGTAGTGCGCGTCGCGCAGGTGCGGCGGCACCAGCCCGGTCAGTCCCTGGCGTACGTCGGCGACGGCCGTGTCGACCGCCGCCAGCACGGCGTTGCTCTTGGGCGCCAGGGACAGGTGGACGACCGCCTGGGCGAGGTTGATCCGGGCCTCGGGCATCCCGATGAGCTCGAGCGCCTGGGCGGCGGCGACCGCGACCTGCAGGCTCCCGGGGTCGGCCATGCCGATGTCCTCGCTGGCGCTGACCACCAAGCGCCGGGCGATGAAGCGGGGGTCCTCGCCCGCCTCCAGCATCCGGGCGAGGTAGTGCATCGCCGCGTCGACGTCGGAACCGCGAATGCTCTTGATGAACGCGCTGATGACGTCGTAGTGCTGGTCGCCGTCGCGGTCGTAGCGCACCGCGACCCGGTCGACGGCCTGCTCGAGCAGCTCGAGAGTGACGACGTCGCCGACCGCCGCGGCCTCCAGGGCGGTCAGCGCCCGGCGGGCGTCGCCGCCGGCCAGCCGGACGAGGAAGTCCTCGGCGTCGGGCTCGACCCGCACCCGGCCGCCGAGCCCACGCTCCTCGGTGACCGCCCGGCGCACGAGCAGGCGTACGTCGTCGTCGCCGAGCGGCTCCAGCCGCAGCAGCAGGCTGCGGCTGAGCAGCGGGCTGATGACCGAGAAGAACGGGTTCTCCGTCGTCGCGGCCACCAGGGTCACCCAGCGGTTCTCCACGCTGGGCAGCAGCGCGTCCTGCTGGGTCTTGGAGAACCGGTGCACCTCGTCGACGAACAGCACGGTCTGCGCGCCGGTGTCGCCCAGGGCCCGCCGGGCGTCGTCGATGACCTGCCGGACGTCCTTGACGCCCGCGGTGACCGCGGACAGCTCGCGGAAGCGCCGCCGGGTGGTCCGGGCGATGACCATCGCGAGGGTGGTCTTGCCGGTGCCGGGCGGCCCCCACAGCACCGCAGACAGGGGCGCGTCGCCCTCCACCAGACGGCGCAGCGGCGCGCCCTGGCCCAGCAGGTGCATCTGGCCGACCACCTCGTCGAGGGTCCGGGGCCGCATCCGCACGGCGAGCGGCGCGACCCGCTCCTCCGCGGCCCGCTCGCCGGCGTCGAAGAGCGTCTCGCCGTCCATGATGGAACCCTACGGCCGGCTGCCCCGCGCCCGCCGCTTCCGCCGCTGGCACCGCAGGTGGTCAGCCCGGAGGAACGTCAGACCTTGAGCACGGTCAGCCCGGCGAGGCCGCTGGCGGCGGCGGCCCGAGCCCGGGCGGCGCCGGCTCGACCCGGGCAGGTGGACGGCGTCGTCGAGGTCTAGGCGAAGCGCGCCTTCACCGTCGCGAGGCCGCCCGCATAGAGGCCGCCCGCGAGCAGGTCGTCCAGGGCCTTCGCGTCGGAGGCCTCGCAGTCGTAGGTGCTCCACCATTCGACGAAGCTCGTGCCGTCGCTGACGACCGGGCTGACCCGGATCGTCGAGTAGTACGCGGTGAACGGGAACGGGCCCTCGAGCAGGTGGTAGGTGTAGCTGCGGTCCACATCAGAAAGCGCGACGAGCCTTTCCCGGACCAGAGCCCCGTCACCGAGGGTGAGCTTGCGGTCGGCACCCACCTGGTCCGCCGGCTTGCCGTCGAGGATCTCGCTCGTCGCGATCGCCTCCACGAAACCGGGGGTGCCGTTGAAGTCCCGGAGGACCGCCCAGACGGAGTCGGGGTCTGCTGTGACGATGGTGCTGGCATACGAGCGGGGCATGATCCAACTTTCGGGGGGACGGCGCTTGTCGCGCAGAGTGGGTGAGCCGGGCCCTTGCTCGGGCCGCCGGCTCGAGGTCGGTAGATCGGGGTGCTCGAGGGTTCTGCACCATCTCGGTGGCACACGAAGGTCGCATTGATCGTGTTGACACCAATGTTGTCCGTCTTCCGCGATCGTGACAGAGTCCTCGACCTCGAGGACTGCCGACGCGGCCATCCTCCTCACCTGGTCAACCCCCGGTGTCCGACCCGAGGAGGGCGTGGTCTGGCTGACGCTGGACCGCGTTGACCCCACTGTCAAGGCTGCAGCCGTTGTCTGCGGTGCGCGCACGGCGACTCCCCGGGAGCACCAGGATCCGAAGCCGCGTGTGGGTCGGCCGGCTGCCCGGCGGCGAGCGAGGTCAGCTGTCGAGAATGTCGCGGACCGTCAGGCGGGTCGTCGAAAGGCCGCTCGGCACCGGTCGGCTGCGCAGCCAGCTGGTGAGGTCCTCGGCGGGCAGCGGCCGAGTGAAGAGGTAGCCCTGAGCCACGTCGCAGTGGTTCGCGCGCAGCAGCTGCAGCGCCGCGTCGTCCTCCACTCCCTCGGCGACCATGCGCAGCCCCAGGGCGTGACTGAGCTCGATGGTGGAGCGCACGATGGAGCTTGCCCGTGAGCCGGGCGTGACGTCCACGAGGAAGCTCTTGTCGAGCTTGAGTTCGTCCACCGGCAGGTCCCGCAGGTACGCCAGGGAGCAGTAGCCGGTGCCGTAGTCGTCGATGGACAACCGGACACCGAGCTCGTGCAGCACCGTCAGGGTGCGGGTGGCGCGGTGGGGATCGACCATGAGGACGTTCTCGGTGACCTCCAGCACCAGAGCCGTGGCCGGCACGCCGTGCCGGGTCAGCACGGTCGCGACCCGGTTGGGGAGCTGCTCGTCCAGCAGGTTGCTGGCCGAAAGGTTGACCGACACGGTCAGGTCCAGGCCGTCCAGGCGCCACTGCGCACACTGCGCGACGGCCCGGTCCAGCACGTGCAGCGCCAGGACGGGCATCAAACCGGTCTGCTCGACCAGCGGCAGGAACTGGTCGGGAGGGATGAGACCGCGCTCAGGATGCTGCCAGCGCACCAGCGCCTCGACGCCCAGCACAGCGCCGGTCAGGACATCCACTTGCGGCTGGTAGTGCAGGATGAGCGCATCGCTGTCCAACGCCGCCCGGAGCTCGGAGATGGTGGTGAGCCGGTCGCGGGCCTGCTCGTCCCGGACCGGGTCGTACAGCCGGGTACCGCCGCTGGTGCTCTTGGCCTGGTACATCGCGACGTCGGCGCACTGCAGCAACCCGGGAACATCCAGGGCGTGGTCGGGGCGGGTAGCGACCCCGATGCTGGCGGTGACCTGCAGGGAGGTCTGCTCCAGCTGGAAGGGCCGGCTGAGCTCCTCGGTGAGGCGGGCGGCGACATCCAGGGCCAGGGCCGCCGGAGCGCCGTTCAGCACGATGACGAACTCGTCGCCCCCGAGGCGGGCGAGGCCGTCGCCGGGCCGCAGGCCACCGGCCAGGCGCTGGCCGACCTGGCGGAGCAGGCCGTCCCCGACGTGGTGGCCGAGCGAGTCGTTGATCTCCTTGAACCGGTCCAGGTCCAGCAGCAGCAGGCTGACCGGACCGGCTGGGCCCGCCGCCTCGACGGCTGCCTGAGCGCGCTCGTAGAAGCCTCGGCGGTTCCCCAATCCGGTCAGGTCGTCGGTGCGGGCCTGCGCGCGGCTCTCGACCAGCAGGTGCGCGGCGTGGAACGCCGCCGCCGTACGCAGCAGCGCGGCCAGCAGGGCGGCTCCGGCCAGTACGACGCTGTACCAGGGGACGGCGACCCAGTGGCCGCCGATCAGGATCGCCAGAGCGGCGAGGCTGGCCCCGACGGGCAGGGCGATCGCGGCCCGACCGCTCCCCCGCCGGGCCTGCTCGTCGGGCCGGCCGCACCACCCGGCGACCGCGATCAGGGTCAACCCCAGCGCCCAGGTCAGGTCCAGCGGGGTGCCCACGGTGTAGCTGCCGGCGGCGATGCGCGCCAGGTAGATGCTGTCCCCGACGGCGAAGAACGCCAGTCCGCAGCCCAGCCACCACCACGTCGGGCCGGGGCGCCCGCCGCGCAGCGCGATGATCCCGACCACCATGGAGACCAGCAGGAGATCCCCCACCGGGTACGCGATGTTGACGGCCAAGGCTGCCGGTGAGCCGGACAGCTGGGCCAGGATGACCCGAAGTCCGAGCACCGAGCCGAGCGAGGCGCCTCCGAGCAGACCGGTCAACCCGTCGAGCCACAGGCCGTCGCGGAGCCGCTGACCGAGCTCGGCGCGGGCCAGCACGACCATGCCGGCCCCGAGCAGGGGGTAGGACCCCAGGTAGCCGGCGTCGGCCCAGGAGGGTGCCGGCACCGGATCCAGGTCGGCCACCCACAGCACGTAGACCAGGTTGCCGGCGGTGAACAGCAGGCAGCCCGCCCCGAGCAGCAGGTAGCCCCGTCGCGCCAGACCGGGCTGCGTGGCGTTCGCGGGAGGCTGACCGGCTCGCCCCGCCGGGCGCGCACGGCCAGGGACGTCGGGCGCGGGCAGCAGTCGCGCCCGAACCAGACAGAGCACCCCCGGCAGGGCGAGGACGACGTTGCCCAGCACGCGGTCCCGCAGGGTGGCCAACGCGGGCACCGGATACAGGAGAAGCAGAACGAAGCTAAGCAGCGCGACGCCCTGCACAGCCATCAACGCCTTGATCCACGACGACAGGCCAGCGCCGGCATCCTGACCACCAGGATCCCCGCGCGTCACCGCCGTCTCGCCGCGCACGGAGCTCACCACCGGGACCTGGTCACCCTGTAGGCGTCGAGCGGGCGACACCCGTCGTGCAATCTGCCAGACGGGTGACACCCGGTGCTCACGCGGGTGACAGCCGCCGCTCCTGTCCAGCACCACGGTGGCGCTCTGCCCCAGCACTAGCCTTCGGGCCATGAGCGCGACGCCCCTGACCTCGGCGGCCGAGGTGCTGGTGGCGACCGGCCACGACCCGTTCGCCCGCGCCTCGCTGCGCCGCCCGGCGACCCGCGGCTGGGCTGCCGAGGGGGCGACCGCCTGGATCGGCGTCGACCAGCACGAGCACACCCGCTACCTGTCAGCCCTGGGGTGCCCGGCGGCGGTCGGGGCGCTGCTCGCCGAGATCGTCTCCGAGCTGCCACCCCGGCAGCGGGTGACGGTCCCCCGCGGCACCGCCGGCCTCCTGCCCGCCTGGGTGGGGCTCGACGGCACCGACTGGGACTTCCGCTGGCTGGCCCAGGCCCCGCCGCCGCAGCCCGGCGAGGACCGGGTCGTCGCGCTCGACGACGAGTCCGCGGTCGCTGCGTTCCTGGCCGCGGCGAGCCCTCGAGCCAGCGCGCTGCCCGGCGACACCTGCGTGCGGCGCTGGGTCGGGGTGCCCGACCCCGCCGGCGGGCTGCTCGCCTGCGCCGCCGACACCAGCTCGACGACCGGGGTCGGCCACGTGTCCTCCATCGCCGTGCACCCGGCGGCGCGTGGGCATGGCCTGGGCAGGGCGGTCACGGCCGCGCTCCTGCGCACCCTGCTCGACGAGGGCTGCGACCTCGTCACCCTCGGGACGTACGCCGACAACGCCGCCGGCCGGGCGCTCTACGACGGGCTCGGCTTCGCCGACGACCACCGGTTCAGCAGCGGCGAGCTGCAGGTCAGGAGCCGCTGGTAGCCGGATCGACGTCGACCCCGGCCTCCTTGCGCTGCTCGGCGGTGATCGGGGTCGGCGCGCCGGTCAGCGGGTCGCCGCCGCCGCCGGTCTTGGGGAAGGCGATGACCTCGCGGATCGACTCCGCGCCGGTCACCATCGCCACGATCCGGTCGATCCCGAACGCGATGCCGCCGTGCGGCGGCGGGCCGTAGCTGAACGCTTCGAGCAGGAAGCCGAACTGTTGCTGCGCCTGCTCCGGGGTGAGCCCGATGACGTCGAAGACCCGCCGTTGCACCTCGCTGGAGTGGATGCGGATCGAGCCGCCGCCGAGCTCCGCGCCGTTGAGGACCAGGTCGTACGCCCGTGCGGGCACGTCGGCCGGGCCGGTCTGGAAGGTGTCGACGTGCGACGCCGCCGGCGCAGTGAACGGGTGGTGCACCGCGGTCCAGCCGCCGGTGTCGGTCGGCTCGAACATCGGGAAGTCGGTCACCCACAGGAACTCCCAGCGGGAGTCGTCGAGCAGCCCGAGCCGGCGGCCGATCTCCACACGGGTGGCGCCGAGCAGCGCGAGCGCCTCGGTGCGCGGGCCGGCGGCGAAGAAGGCGCAGTCGCCGACCTGCGCGCCGGCCGCCGCGCGCAGCCCGTCCCGTTCGGCCTCCGACAGGTTCTTGGCGACCGGGCCGCCGAGGGTGCCGTCCTCGAGGAAGGTGACGTACGCCAGGCCGCGGGCGCCGCGCTGCCGGGCCCACTCCTGCCAGGCGTCGAACACCTTGCGGGCCTGCGACCCGCCGCCCGGCATGACGACCGCGCCGACGTGTGCGGCCTGGAAGACCCGGAACGGCGTCCCGGCGAAGAACGACGTGAGGTCGACGAGCTCGACGCCGAACCGTACGTCGGGCCGGTCGACACCGAAGCGCCGCATCGCCTCGTCGTAGGTCAGCCGCGGGAACGGCGTGGTCAGTGCGATGCCGAGCACGTCGCCCCAGATGCGGGTCATGACGGCCTCGGTGAGCTCGTAGAGGTCCTCCTCGTCGGGAAAGCTCATCTCGATGTCGAGCTGGGTGAACTCCGGCTGCCGGTCGGCGCGGAAGTCCTCGTCGCGGTAGCACCGGGCGATCTGGTAGTAGCGCTCCAGCCCGGCGACCATGAGCAGCTGCTTGAACAACTGCGGCGACTGGGGCAGGGCGTACCAGGAGCCGGGCTGCAGGCGCACCGGGACGAGGAAGTCGCGGGCCCCCTCCGGGGTGCTCCGGGTCAGCGTGGGCGTCTCGATGTCGAGGAAGTCACGCTCGTCCATGACCCGGCGGATTGCGCTGGTGACCCGGGAGCGGGTGCGTAACGCCTGCGCCGGCCCGGAGCGGCGCAGGTCGAGGTAGCGGTACTTCAGCCGCACCTCGTCGGACACCTTGAGGTCGTCGTCGAGCGGGAACGGCAGCGCCGCCGCCGCCGACAGCACCTCGACACTGCCCGCTGCCACCTCCACCGCGCCGGTCGGCAGGGCGTCGTTGCGGTTGCCCTCCGGGCGCCGCCGCACCTCGCCGGTCACCAGGACGCAGTATTCCGCGCGCAGGTCGTGCGCCACGTCGGACTCGCGCACGACGACCTGGGCGATGCCGGACGCGTCGCGCAGGTCCAGGAAGGCGACGCCGCCGTGGTCGCGCCGGCGCGCGACCCAGCCGGCGAGGGTGACGGTCGAACCGGCGTGCTCCTCGCGGAGCGTGCCGGCCGGGTGGCTGCGCATCACGGCAGGCGCTCCTGGAGGGTGGGGACGAGGTCGTCGAGGGCGACGGCGGCCTGCTCGCCGGTGCGCAGGTCCTTGACCTGGGCGGCGCCCGATGCCAGGTCGCGGTCGCCGAGAACCACGGCGTACGCGGCGCCGCTGCGGTCGGCGGCCTTCATCGCGCCCTTCAGGCCGCGGTCGCCGTAGGCGAGGTCGGCGGCAACGCCGCGGCCGCGCAGCGCGTCGACGAGGGTCACGGCGCACGCCTTCGCGGCGACGCCGAGCGGGACGAAGAAGACCTGCGGGCCCGGCTCGGCCGGCGGCGCGACGCCCTCGTCCTGCAGCGCCAGCAGCGTGCGCTCCACCCCGAGCGCCCAACCGATCCCCGGCAGCGCAGGTCCCCCGATCGCCTCCGACAGCCCGTCGTAGCGGCCGCCGCCGCCGACCGCGGATTGCGCCCCCAGCCCGTCGTGGACGAACTCGAACGTCGTACGCATGTAGTAGTCCAGGCCGCGCACCAGGCGCGGCGCCGGCTCGTACGGGACGCCGAGCGCGGACAGGCACGCCTGCACCGCGGCCAGGTGGTCGTGGCAGGCCTGGCAGAGCGCGTCGACCATGAGCGGCGCGGCGCCGAGCTGTGCCTGCACCTCCGGCCGCTTGTCGTCCAGCACCCGCAGCGGGTTGACCTGCGCCCGCCGCCGGGTGTCCCCGTCGAGGTCCAGCCCGACCAGGTGAGCCGACAGCTCCTCGCGGTAGGCCGGGCGGCAGGCCGGGTCGCCCAGCGAGGTGAGCAGCAGCCGGACCTGACCGAGACCGAGGCCGGCGTAGGCCTGCCAGGCCAGGGCGACAACCTCGGCGTCCAGCGCCGCATCGTCCAGCCCGAGCGCCTCGATGCCGACCTGCTGGAACTGCCGGTAGCGGCCGGCCTGCGGGCGCTCGGCCCGGAACATCGGGCCGGCGTAGCGGAGCTTGACCGGGAGCTGGCCGCGGTGCAGGCCGGCGTCGAGCACCGAGCGCAGCACCCCGACGGTGCCCTCCGGGCGCAGCGTCAGCGACCTGTCGCCGCGGTCGGAGAAGGTGAACATCTCCTTGGTGACGACGTCGGTGCTCTCGCCGACGCCGCGTGCGAACAGCTCGGTGTGCTCGAACACCGGGGCCTCGGCGAAGCCGTAGCCGGCGAGCCGGGCCGGGGCCAGCAGCGCCTCGCGGACCGGCAGGAACGCGCCGAAGGCGCTGCCGGGCAGGATGTCGTAGGTGCCCTTGGGGGCGGGCATCACAGCCCCCGGGTCGGCGGGGCGGGGGGCAGGTCCTGCAGGTAGGGGTTGGTCGCCCGCTCCCGGCCGATCGTCGTGGCCGGTCCGTGCCCGGGCAGGACGACGGTGGCGTCGGCGAGCGGCAGCACGGCGGTAGCCAGCGAGCGGAGCATCTGGGCGTGGTCGCCGCCGGGCAGGTCGGTGCGGCCGATGGAGCCGGCGAACAGCACGTCACCGGCGAACAGCACCGGTGCGCCCGCCTCGCCGCCGCTCTCCTCCCCCGGCATCCGGAACATGATCGAGCCCTGCGTGTGACCGGGAGCCAGGTCGACGGTGAAGCGCAGCCCGGCGAGCTCCAGCGGTCCTGCCGTGGGCAGCTCGACGACGTCGTCGGGCTCGGTGAACGTCATCCCGCCGAACAGTTGCTGCCCGACCGCGAGCGACAGGCCGCGGGTGGGGTCCGACAGCAGCGCCCGGTCGTCGGGGTGGATGTAGGCCGGTACGTCGTGTGCGCCGCACACCGGCACGACCGACCACATGTGGTCGATGTGGCCGTGCGTGAGCAGGACGGCGACGGGCTTGAGGCGATGCTCGCGCAGCAGGTCCTCGACGCCCTGCACGGCGTCCTGACCCGGGTCGATGACCACGCACTCGCTGCCGGCGGACATGGCGGCGACGTAGCAGTTGGTGCCGAACGAGCCGGCAGGGAACCCGCGGACGAGCACGGACGTCCTCTCGCTGACGGACTGGGGGCAGCTCGACCCTACCGGCGCGCCCGGGACCGGCCCGCATCGATTTCTCCCTAGACTCCGCCCGGCACGTACGCCGCACCCCGACGCCGCACCGGCACCTCGCGTCCTCGCGACCGACCGCTTCCAGGAGGAGACCGCGTGGCCAGCATCAGACGCGAGAAGGAGCTGGCCCGGCTGCGGGCGGAGCGGCAGGCGGCCCGGCGCGCCGCGCAGGCGGCGAAGCGCAGGCAGCGCAACACCATCATCGCCAGCACGTTGGCCGTCGTCGTGGTGGTTGCGGCGGTGGCGTTCATCGGGCTGCGGAACCGGGGCGGGGACGCGACCGCCGCCGCCCCGACGGCGAAGCCGTCCGGGCCGTGCACCTACACCACCACGGGCGAGCCCAGCAAGCCGGTGGACCCGCCGCCGGCCACGCCCGCGCAGACCGGCCCGGTGACCGCCACGATGACGACCGACCAGGGCGTCGTGGCGTGGACCCTGGCGACCGACAAGGCCCCCTGCGCGAGCAACAGCATGGTCTCGCTGGCGTCGCAGAACTTCTTCGACGGCACCCCCTGCCACCGGCTCACCAGCGAGGGCATCTTCGTCCTGCAGTGCGGCGACCCGACGGGCACCGGCTCGGGCGGCCCGGGCTACCAGTTCGCCGAGGAGAACCTCGAGGGCGCGACGTACCCGCGTGGCACCGTCGCGATGGCCAAGAGCTCGGCGCCCGGGTCGAGCGGGAGCCAGTTCTTCCTCGTCTACAAGGACAGCGAGCTGCCACCGGAGTACACCCCGGTCGGCACCATCACCGCCGGCCTCGACGTGCTCGAGAAGGTCGCCGCCGGCGGGTCGGACCCGGCCGGTGACGGCAAGCCCAAGGTGCCGGTCACCATCCAGACGCTGACCACGGCGCCGACGCCGGCGTAGCGGCCTCAGTAGACCCGGCGTCGCGTCCCGCCGATCGGCACCAGGTTCAGGACCAGGCCGACGACGAGCAGGATGATGCCTATCGTCACCAGGATCTTGAGCGAGGCGACGAGCAGACCCAGAATGATCAGAACAACACCGAGGACGATCACGGCGGTACCTCCACATCGCCCGGGCTGAGGCGTCAGCGACGCTCAGGGATCCGGGGCCTGGCGAGCGTGGCACAACTCCCGTGTCAGCGATACGCCTCGGGACCCGGTGTCACCCGTTCGCAGTAGCGGTGCCCGGCGGTGGTGCCGCGCCGCGCGTCAGTCCGGCGTCGCTGCGTGCTCACCTCGGCCCTGACCCCGCTCCCACCAGACCGGCTAGGAGGTCACCCGGTAGGCGTCGAAGACGCCCTCGACGGCGCGCACCTGGACGAGCAGGTGGCCCAGGTGCTTCGGGTCGGCCATCTGGAAGGTGAACCGGGAGACAGCGACCCGGTCGCGGGTGGTGGTGACCGTCGCCGAGACGATGCTGACGTGGGCGTCGGAGAGCATCCGCGTCACATCGCTGAGCAGGCGGGTGCGATCGAGCGCCTCGACCTGGATCGCGACGAGGAACACAGAGCCGGCGGTCGGCGCCCACTCGACCTCGACGACGCGCTCACCGGTGGCCAGTAACGGGCCGGCGTTGACGCAGTCCCCGCGGTGCACCGACACTCCCCGCCCGCGGGTGACGAAGCCGACGATGTCGTCGCCCGGCACCGGGGTGCAGCACCGTGCCAGCTTCACCCAGATGTCGGTCTGGCCCTTGACGACGACACCGGGGTCGCTGGGCGGTCGGGGGCGGGTCGGCCGGGTCGGCACGGCCGTCTCCGCGATGTCCTCGACGGCGCCCTCGGTGCCGCCCATCGACGCCACGGCCTTCTGCACGACGGACTGCGCCGACATCCGGCCCTCGCCGACCTCGACGTAGAGCGCGGTGACGTCCGCGAGGCGCAGGTCCTGGGCCATCGTGTGCAGCGCCTCGCCGCCGAGCAGGCGCTGAAGCGGAAGGCCCTGCTTGCGGACGGCCCGGCTGATCGCCTCCTTGCCGGCCTCGACGGCGTCCTCGCGGCGTTCCTTGGCGAACCACGCACGGATCTTGTTGCGCGCACGGGGGCTCTTGACGAAACCCAGCCAGTCATGCGAAGGGCCCGCACCCTCGGCCTTGCTGGTGAAGATCTCGACGACGTCGCCGTTGTCGAGCACCGACTCCAGCGCCACCAGCCGGCCGTTGACCCGGGCGCCGATGCACCGGTGGCCGACCTCGGTGTGCACGGCGTAGGCGAAGTCGACCGCCGTGGCGCCGGACACCAGCGGGACGACGTCGCCCTTGGGGGTGAACACGAACACCTCGGTGGAGTGCAGGTCGAAGCGCAGCGAATCGAGGAACTCACCCGGGTCGGCCGACTCCTTCTGCCAGTCGAGCAGCTGCCGCAGCCAGGCCATGTCGTCACGGTGGACCGGGCCGGGCTCGGCGTCCTCCTTGTACTTCCAGTGCGCCGCAATGCCGTACTCCGCGCGCTTGTGCATCTCCACCGTGCGGATCTGCAGCTCGACGGGCTTGCCCTCGGGGCCGATCACGGTGGTGTGCAGCGACTGGTACATGTTGAACTTAGGCATCGCGATGTAGTCCTTGAAGCGCCCGGGGACGGGCGACCACAGCGCGTGGATGGTGCCGAGGGCGGCGTAGCAGTCGCGTACCGAGTCCACCAGCACCCGGATTCCCACGAGGTCGTAGATGTCGGTGAAGTCGCGGCCTCGCACGATCATCTTCTGGTAGATCGAGTAGTAGTGCTTCGGGCGACCGCTGACCGTCGCGCGGATCTTGACCGCCTTGAGGTCGGCCTGAACCCGTTCGGTGACCTGGGTGAGCTGGGTGTCGCGGGAGGGCGCCCGCTCGGCGACCAGCCGTACGATCTCGTCGTAGCGCTTGGGGTAGAGGGTCGCGAAGGCGAGGTCCTCGAGCTCCCACTTGATGGTGTTCATCCCGAGCCGGTGGGCCAGCGGGGCAAAGATCTCCAGTGTCTGGCGGGAGATGCGCTCCTGCTTCTCGGGCTTGAGCCAGCGCAGTGTGCGCATGTTGTGCAGCCGGTCGGCGAGCTTGATGACCAGCACCCGCGGGTCGCGGGCCATCGCCACGACCATCTTGCGGATGGTCTCGGCCTCCGCCGCGTCCCCAAACTTGATCTTGTCGAGCTTGGTGACCCCGTCGACGAGGTGGGCGACGTCCTCGCCGAACTCCTCGCGCACCGACGCCAGCGTCGTGGCGGTGTCCTCCACCGTGTCGTGCAGGAGGGCCGCGACGAGTGTCGTGGTGTCCATCCCGAGCTCGGCGAGGATCGTGGTGACGGCGAGCGGATGGGTGATGTACGGGTCGCCGCTGCGGCGCTGCTGGCCCTCGTGCGCCGCCTCGGCGATCTGGTAGGCCCGCTGCACCGGACGCAGGTCGGCCTTGGGGTGCGCCGCCCGGATGGTGCGCACGAGCGGCTCGAGAACCGGCAGGATGGTGGGGCCGTACGGCGCGGTGAGGCGAGCGAGCCGCGCGCGCACCCGTCGGCCGGCCGGCGGGCCGGGGTCCTGGACCGGCGCGACGACCGGGGCGAGGGCGGCGTCGACCGGGGGTAGTGCGGTCGGCGGCGTGTCGGTCGCCACAGGCGGCTCCTTCCCGGTCGACCTCCAGTGTAGGAGGCCCGGCCAACCGGGGTCAGTACGTCAGCAGCGTGTGCAGCTCGAGCTGGGGTGCGGCCGCGGCCAGCCTGCCGCGCCCGTGCAGGAAGCTCAGTTCGATGAGCACTGACAGGCCCACGGCCACCGCTCCGGCCTGCTCGACGAGGGCCACCGCGGCGACCGCGGTGCCGCCGGTGGCGAGGACGTCGTCGACGACGAGCACCCGGTCCCCCGGAGCGAATGCGTCCCGGTGCACCTCGATCTCAGCGGCGCCGTACTCGAGGTCGTAGGACTCGCCGTAGGTCGAGCGCGGCAGCTTGCCCTGCTTGCGCACCGGCACGAAACCGGCTCCGAAGTGGTAGGCGACCGGCGCGCCGAGCAGGAAGCCGCGGGCCTCGATCCCGGCAACCTTGTCGATCGTGCCCCGTCCAAAGTGCGAGACGACGGCGTCGACCACCCCGGCGAACGCCACGTGGTCGGCCAGCAGCGGGCTGATGTCCTTGAAGGTGACGCCCGGCTCCGGGAAGTCGGGGACGTCGGCGATCCGGGCCCGCAGCAGCGCCTCGAGGTCCAGCGCCACCTCAGCGGCGGCGCTTGCCGGACGGCCGGCCGCCGCGCTTGACCTGCGCCTTGCCCGGCGGACGCCGGGTCGCGGACGGCATGGCTGCGCCGGGTGTCGTCACGGGCTGGGCTGCGCCGGCCTCGGGCGGCTCCTCGGCCAGGGGGCCGGTGACCGCCACCGACCCGCCCGTACGGACCCGGGCGGCGACGGGCGGCGCCGCGGACGAGGTGCGCAGGCTCGACCGGCCGGTGCCGCTGCGCTTGGCGAGGACCCTCGCCGACAGCGCGCGGAACTGCGGCTCGCGCTCCTTGAGGTCCGCGAGCAGCGGGGTGGCGAGGAACAGCGAGGAGTAGGCGCCGGAGGCCAACCCCACGAACAGCGCCAGCGCGAGGTCCTTGAGCGTGCCTGCGCCGAGCAGGAAGGCGCCGACGAACAGCAGCCCGGAGACCGGCAGCAGCGCGATGAGCGAGGTGTTGATCGAACGCATGAAGGTCTGGTTGACCGCGAGCTCGGCGGCCTCGCTGTAGGTCGAGCGGCTGCTGCCGGCGAGCCCGCGGGTGTTCTCCTCGACCTTGTCGAACACCACGATCGTGTCGTACAGCGAGTAACCCAGCACGGTGAGCAGCGCGATGACGGTCGACGGCGTGACGACGAACTGGGTGAGCGAGTAGATGCCGGCGGTGAGGATCAGGTCGTGGATGAGCGCCACGATCGCGGCGACCGCCATTTTGGGCTCGAAGCGGATCGAGATGTAGATGATCACGGCGATGAGGAAGGCGAGCAGGCCCTGCAGCGCCTTGCTGGTGACCTGGCTGCCCCACGCCGGTCCGACCGATGACGGGTTGATCTGGTTCTCGTCGGAGATCCCGAAGTCCTGCTGCACGGCAGCGATCACCTTGTCGACCTCCTCGGAGGTCAGCGGCTCGGCCTGGACGCGGATGTCCTTGTCCGGCGTGCCCGGCCGGCCCAGCTCCTGCGGGATCGCCTCTCCGACGTCCAGCCGCTCGAAGGTCGCCCGGGCGTCCGCGACGCTGTGCCCGTTGGCCGGGAACTGGAAGGTCGAGCCGCCCTTGAACTCCACCCCGAGGTTGAAGCCCTGGAAGAGCATGCTGAGCAGCGCGATCGACACCAGAAGGAGCGAGATGCCGTAGAAGCGCTTGCGGCGCTGGATGAGCGGGAACGTGGTCTCCCCGCGGTAGAGCCGTCGGGCGAGCGACATCTCAGGCCTCCCGGGCCGTGGCAGGGGCGGTGGCAGTCGCGACGGCCGGGGCGGCCGGGGCGGTCGGGCGTCGGCGGGAGGTGACGGGGGCCGCCGTGGTGACCGGCTGGCCGCCGTCGGGGCCGTGGAACCCCGTCGGCCCGCTGCGCGAGAACCACCGGTAGCGCGACAGCAGCGACACCAGCGGACGGGTGAACAGGAAGACCACGACCACGTCGAGCAGCGTGGACAGGCCGAGGGTGAAGGCGAAGCCCCGGACGTTGCCGACCGAGACGAAGTACAGAATGATTGCGGCGAGGAACGACACCGTGTCGGCCGACAGGATGGTGCGCCGGGCGCGCACCCAGGCCCGGTCCACCGCGCTACGCGGGGTGCGTCCCTCCTTGATCTCGTCCTTGAGCCGCTCGAAGTAGACGACGAAGGAGTCGGCGGTGATGCCGACCGCGACGATGAAGCCGGCGATGCCGGCGAGCGAGAGCGCGAAGCCGATCTGCTGGCCGAGGATGCAGATGGCGGCGTAGGTGAGCACGCCGGAGACGACGAGGCTGAAGATCGTGATGAACCCGAGTGCCCGGTAGTAGAGCAGCGAGTAGATGACCACGGCGAGCAGCCCGAGGCCGCCGGCGAGCAGCCCGCTGCGCAGCTGGTCGGTGCCCAGCGTCGGCGAGACCGTCTGCTCCTCCTGAGCGACGAACGTCAGGGGCAGGGCGCCGTACTTCAGGACGTTGGCGAGCTCGGTGGCACTCTTCTGGGTGAAGCTGCCACTGATCTCCGCGTCCGAGTCGATCCGGGAGTTGATCGTCGGTGCGCTCTGCACGACCCCGTCGAGGACGATCGCCACCTGCTTGTTGAGGGTGGCCTTCGTCAGCTCGGTGAACTTGTTCTGGCCCTCACCGGTGAACTGCACGGACACCACCCACTCCCCGACGCCCTGCTGCCGGGTCCCTGCCGTGGCCCCCTTGACGTCGGTGCCGACCACCTTGGCGACGTCGAGCTTGTACTTCGCGCTGCCGTCCTTCTCGCAGGCGACGATCTGCTGGTCGGGTCGGTCGTTGGCGCCGGCGCCGCGACGGTTGGCCTCCTTGGAGCAGTCCAACGCCGCGAAGTTCTCGTCTGTCGCCGGGTCGCCGGTGAGCACCTCGCCGGGCTGGCGTTCCACCAGTGACGGGGCGGACGCCGGGGGGGCGGGCGGAGGGGCCGCGGGGTCGGTGGCCGCGGGAGCCGCCGGCGCGGGCACAGCGGGAGCGGCTGGCGCGGGGGTGGCCTCGCCCTGCAGTGCCCGGGACAGCGCCCGGCCCTGGGGGGCGCCGGCCGGAGCTGTGCTCGGGGCGCCGGGGGCCGCGGGGTCGGTGCCGGGGCTCGGCGGGGTGAGCAGCTCCGGGGCCGGGGCGGGAGCCGGCGCGGCGACCGGCGCGCCGGCCGCGCTCTCGAGGACCTCGCGGAAGCGCAGCTGCGCGGTCTGGGTGACGTTCTTGATCGATGCCCGGTTCCCACCGGGGACGCTCACCACGATGTTCTGGCCCTGCACGACGACCTCGGCCTCGGACACCCCCGCGCCGTTGACCCGCTGCCGGATGATGTCGACGGCCGTGGCGAGCTGGTCGGCGGAGGCCGGCTTGCCGTTGTCCGGACGGGCCTCGAGGATGACGCTGGCGCCGCCCTGCAGGTCGAGCCCGAGCTTGGGGGTGAGCGGCGCGCTGCCCTTGCCGGCGAGGAAGACGACGGCGTACAGCAGCACGATCAGGGCGAGCAGGACGCCGAGGTAGCGGCCGACGTGCAGTTGGCCGCGGGAGGTGGGCGCGGGTCGTGCCACGGGGCGGGTCCTTGTCGTTGGAGCGTGCGGCGGTCAGGCCGACGTCGACGGGCCGGAATCGAGGACTGCGGCGATGGCCGCGGTGGCCCACTGCACCCGCACGCCGGGAGCGATCTCGAGGACGGTGACGTCGCCGTCGACGGTCTCGAGGGTGGCGTGCAGCCCGGAGGTGGTCATGACGCGGTCGCCCGGCGCGAGCGAGGCCCGCACCTGCTGGGCGGCGCGCAGCCGGGCGCGCTGGGGGCGGACGACGAGCAGGAAGAAGACGATGATGAGGACGAGCAGGAGGACGAGCTGGATGCCGGCCTGCGAGCCCACCAACGCCTCCTCGTACCTGCAGCGGGCGTCGGCGACGCCAGGCCCGGACCGAAAGAGCATACGGGGCTTCCCTGTCGTCAACGGCACGTCGAACGGCGCGGTTCCGCGGCGGCTCAGCCCAGGTCGAGGGGCAGCACGCCGACGGGCCCGGGCGGGACCAGACCCAGGTGTCGCCAGGCCGAGGGGGTGGCGACCCGCCCTCGGGGGGTGCGGACGACCAGCCCGCTCCGCACGAGGAAAGGTTCGGCGACGTCCTCGACGGTCTCGCGCTCCTCGCTCACGGCGACCGCGAGGGTGGACAGGCCCACGGGCCCGCCCCCGAAGCGGCGGATGAGGGCGTCGAGCACCGCACGGTCGAGCCGGTCCAGGCCCAGCTCGTCGACGTCGTAGACGTCGAGGGCGGCCCGCGCGACCTCGCGGGTCACGACCCCGTCGGCGCGCACCTCGGCGTAGTCGCGGACGCGTCGCAGCAGCCGGTTGGTGACGCGTGGGGTGCCGCGGGACCTGCCGGCGATCTCGGTGGCTCCGTCGGGGCGAAGGGCGACGCCGAGCAGCCCCGCGCTACGGGCGAGCACCTGCTCGAGCTCGCCCGGGCTGTAAGGCTCCATGTGCGCGGTGAAACCGAACCGGTCGCGCAGCGGACCGGTGAGCAGCCCCGACCGGGTCGTTGCTCCCACCAGTGTGAACGGCGGGACCTCCAGCGGGATGGCGGTCGAGCCCGGACCCTTGCCGACGACGACGTCGATGCGGAAGTCCTCCATCGCCATGTAGAGCAGCTCCTCCGCGGGCCGGGCGATGCGGTGGATCTCGTCGATGAACAGCACCTCACCCTCCGCCAGCGACGTGACGAGGGCGACGAGGTCGCCGGCCCGCTCCATCGCGGGGCCGCTGGTGATCCGGATGCCGGTGCCCAGCTCGGCAGCAATGATCATGGCGAGGGAGGTCTTGCCGAGACCGGGGGCGCCGCTGAGCAGCACGTGGTCCGGCGGCCGGCCCCGGCGCTGGGCGCTGTCGAGCAGCAGCGACAGCTGCTCGCGCACCCGCTGCTGACCCACGAACTCGGCGAGCCGGCGCGGCCGCAGCGCCGCCTCGACCTGCAGCTCGTCCTCGACGGGCGCCGGCCGGGCGAGACCCGCAGTGGCACCGCGCCGGGCGAGCTCGTCGGCCTCCCGGCGCTCCAGCTCGCTCACCCCGACCGTCCCCTCATCCCGACTGTCCCCTCACCGCGACCTGCTCAGCATCGCCAGGCCTTCGCGCAGCAGGGCGGGCACGTCGTCCGCCCCGGCCTCGGGGTGCGTGCCGGCGAGGCGCGCGACCGTGTCCTCGGCCTGCGCCTGCGGCCAGCCGAGACCGACGAGCGCACCGGTGAGCGTGTCGCCCCAGCCGGGACGGGTCGTCGGCGTCGGCACGCTGCCGACCGGGCCGACCTTGTCCTTGAGCTCGAGCACCATGCGCTGCGCGCCTTTGCGCCCGATGCCCGGCACGAGGCACAGGGCCACCAGGTCCTCGGTCTGCAGGGCGCGGCGCACCGCGTCGGGCTCGTGCACCGTCAGCACGGCCTGCGCCAGCCGCGGCCCGACGCCCGAGCTGGTCTGCAGGAGCTCGAACAGGTCGCGCTCGTCGGCGTCGCCGAAGCCGTACAGCGTCAGGCTGTCCTCCCGCACCACGAGCGCGGTGGCGAGCTCCGCCTCGTCGCCGACCCGCAGCCGGACCCGGGTGCCTGGGGTGGTCTGCACGGCCAGCCCGACCCCGCCGACCCGCAGGACGACGCCACCGGGCAGCAGGGCCGCCACGACGCCCGCGACGCTGGCGATCACCGGGGCGCCGCCGCGGCCAGCCGGGCGAGCGCGGGTCCCCGCCAGAGCTGACACAGGGCGAGCGCCAGGGCGTCGGCCGCGTCCGCGGGCCGCGGCGGCCCTGCCAGCCGCAGCAGCCGGGCAACCATGAGCCCGACCTGCTCCTTGTCGGCCCGGCCGGAGCCGGTGACGGCGGCCTTCACCTCCGAGGGCGTGTGCAGGGCGACGGGCAGGCCGCGCCGGGCCGCGCAGACGACAGCGACCGCGCCGGCCTGGGCGGTGCCCATGACGGTGCGGACGTTGGCCTGGGCGAAGACCCGCTCCACGGCGACTGCGTCCGGGCGGTGCAGGTCGAGCCAGCCCTCGAACGCCAGCTCGAGGGCCACCAGCCGGGCGCCGAGCGCGGCGTCGGCGGGGGTGCGCACCACGCCGACGGCCACGAGCGAGGCCCGCCCCGGCACGCCCTCGACCACGCCGAGCCCGCAGCGGGTCAACCCCGGGTCGACCCCCAGCACCCGCATCCCGCCCCCTCGTCCACTGGCTGAGCCCCTTCGCCCTGCCCCAGCGCCCGTGACAGCCGCCGACCGGCCAGCAGGGTTCGAACAGTCGTTCGGGACAGTACGGGGGACCGCGCTCGACAGGGGTGAGGCGCGCCGAAGGCCCGACACCAGCTCGACTGGTACAACCGGAACGCGGTGCTCACTCTCTGCTCCGACCTGTCGCCCGCCGGCTGGATCGTCGCACTGGGCCGGGATCGCGGCGGACGCGCTGCTCATCGACCGGCTCGTCGCCGACCCACGCCTCGATGTGATCCCCGCCGGCCTGAGCGACGAGCAGCCGTTCTATCGGTGAGCGGCCCTGCCCCACACAGGCCAGCTTGGGCACCTCCGTGGTGGGGAGCTCGTGGGCTGCGAGCGGCATCAGCGATCTGCACGTGGCACACGCCATCCCTGACCGGCGCTCGATCTGGCGACGGATCCTTCAGCGCAGGACGCGGATGGCGCACCGAGGACCTGTCGCGGTGGCCAGCCGTCCGTCCGCGGTGATCAGCTCGCAGCCCACCAGCTCGGCCAGCGCCACGTAGCAGGCGTCGTAGGCGCTCACGTTGGCGCGCAACTCGAAGGCGCGCCGGGCCAGCCGTAGCGTCGGGACGCGCTCGAAGTCAAGCCGCTGCAGGTAGGCGACGGCGGTGCTGAAGCGCTGCTCGGTGAGTGTGCGCCGCAACCAGCGCTTGCGCAGTACTGACATCGTCTCGACGTCGACCAGGTCCGGAGCGGTGACCTCGCCGGCGGCTCGTATCTCACGGCGGGCGGCATCCCCGTCGTCCTGGTCGTCGGCGAGGGCGTTGGCCAGGATGGAGGCGTCGACGACGATCACCAGGTGCTCACGACACGATCATCGCTGAGAGCGCTCCTCGTCCACGTCGTCCACGGCCGCGCCGAGGCCGACGCGGCCACCGTGTTGAGCCTCGACCTCGTCGAGAACCTCGCTGATGGAGCGGTGCTCGGCGAGGTGGAGTAGCTCGGCCGCCAGGTACTGCTGCAGCGACAGGTGACGGTGCTCAGCTTTGCGCCGGAGCGCGGCGTGTACGTCGTCAGGGACGTCACGAACCAGGACGTGAGGCATGCTTGCATTATGCTTGCAGTGGACGCCCATCGCAAGGGCGCCGCTACGTCCGTTGACCGATCGGCTGCTCCGGCCCCGGGCCGGTCGCCGCCTCCACACCGCGCTCGCCGCCGGGGCCAACCCCGCCAAGGAGCCCATGGACCACGGCTTCATGTACGGGCGGAGCTTCTACGACCTGGCCGGTCACCACTGGGAGCTCATGTGGATGAGCCAGGAGGCCGTCGACCAGGCCGGTAGGGATCGGGGCTCAGGTGTCACGAGTGCCTGAGCCCGGTGCAGTGGACGAAGATGGCGGCTTGCTCGCTGCGCGAGGCCGCCGAGCCTCGTCGAGTGCGCATCCGGTCAGCGGACGCCACCGCGGTGTCACACCTGACCTGTCGTCGGGACTCCCTCCGCGGGACTACCCGGGCGGCCGCTGCAGCAGTCCGACAAGACCGGCGGCGACGTCGGCCGGCGGGACCCTGCGGACGTAGGTGGCGCAGGCCCCGGCGGCCAGCATGGCGACGGCCCCGTCGTCGTGGGCGATCTGCGCGGCGACGAGCGTGCGCGGGGCATAGGCCAGCACCTCGCGCACCACCGCCGCCCCGGGCAGCATCGGGAGTGTCTCCTCGACGAGCAGGAGGTCGGGCTGCTCCGCGACGGCGACGCCGACAGCCTCCGCGCCGTTGGTCAGGCGACCCACGACGTCGACCCCCCAGTCGCCGAGCATCCCGATCACCCTGTCGCTGAACCAGGCGTTGCGGTGGACGACGACGGCCCTCGCCCGGTCGGTGCGCCCGACCACCTGCGCGCTGCCGCGCAGCTGAGCGTCGGTGCGCTCGATGATCGCCCGCTGCTGCTCGCGCAGGACATCCCTGCGCCGGGCCCGGTCCAGACGCTGCTCACGACTGCACTGCCCGGCGTCCAAGGCATGCTCCTGCGTGTGTCGCCGGGCGTGCCAGCAGTCCAGCGCCTCGAGCTGGCGTCGGGCCAGGTCGTACTGTGAGCCGCGGGAAGGGGTCGCTTGGGTCATGAGGCGCCTCCGGCCAAGGGTGCGGCGCCGCGCGGGGGCGGGGGCGTGGGCGCACCTGTGGCTGGTTGCTCAACCGTCGTGACCGTACACCGCGGCGGAGCCGTGCTCCGTCCTCAGACCGACTCCAGGACCTCGTCGCTGACATCGAAGTTGGCCCAGACGTTCTGCACGTCGTCGAGGTCCTCCAGGGCATCCACGAGCCTGAGGACCTTGCGGCCGACCTCGTCGTCGAGCGGCACGCTGACGCTGGGCAACCAGGCGATGTCGGCGGACTCGACGGTCAGCCCGGCGTCGGTGGCGGCGAGCCGCACGGCGTGCGTGTCGGTCGCGTCGCAGACCACCTCGAACGCCTCCTCGAGGTCGTTGACGTCCTCGGCGCCCGCCTCCAACACGGCCAGGAGCACGTCGTCCTCGCTGAGGTCCGGCGTCTTCGTGACGAGCACGACGCCCTTGCGCCCGAACAGGTAGGACACCGAGCCCGGGTCGGCCGGGTTGCCGCCGTTGCGGGAGATGGCGGTGCGTACGTCCGCGGCCGCCCGGTTGCGGTTGTCGGTGAGGCACTCCACGAGGACCGCGACGCCGCCGGGGGCGTAGGCCTCGTAGGTGATCTCCTCGTAGGCCGCCGCGTCGCCGAGCGCGCCGCTGCCGCGCTTGACGGCGCGGTCGATGTTCTCGTTGGGGACCGACTGGCCCTTCGCCTTGGCGATCGCGTCGGCGAGGGTCGGGTTGCCTGACACGTCACCGCCGCCGGTGCGGGCCGCCACCTCGATGGTCTTGATGAGCTTCGCGAACAGCTTGCCGCGCTTGGCGTCAACGACCGCCTTCTTGTGCTTCGTCGTCGCCCACTTGGAGTGGCCGCTCACGGTGCTGGTCCTTCCGTCCGGCGGGGGGTCGTCCGGCCCGCCATGCTAGTGCGCACGAGGTCGACGAACAGCGCGTGCATCCGCGGGTCCCCCGTCAGCTCGGGGTGGAACGCGGTCGCCAGCAGCGTGCCCTGCCGCACCGCGACGGGGTGGCCGTCGACCTCGGCCAGCACCTCGACCGCCGCACCGGTGCGTTCCACCCACGGCGCCCGGATGAACACGGCGTGCACGGGCTCGGACAGGCCGTCGACGGGCAGCGCCGCCTCGAAGCTGTGCACCTGGGTGCCGAAGGCGTTGCGCCGTACGGTCACGTCCAGGCCACCCAGAAGGCGTTGACCGGGCAGACCGTCGACGACCTCATCGGCGAGCAGCACCATGCCAGCGCACGAGCCGTAGGCCGGTAGGCCGGCTGCCAGGCTGTCGCGCAGCGGCTGCAACAGCTCGAAGACGTCGAGCAGGCGCCCGATCGCGGTCGACTCCCCACCAGGCACGACGATGCCGTCGAGCCCGGCGAGGTCGGGCGCGGCCCGCACGAGGCGTACCTCCGCCCCCGCCGCCGCGAGCGCACGGACGTGCTCGCGCACGTCGCCCTGCAGCGCCAGGACCCCGACCAGCGGGGTCGCCGTCACCAGCCGCGCTGCGCCAGCAGGTCGCCGGCCCCGAGCTTGTCCGCGGCGATGCCGACCATGGCCTCCCCGAGGCCGCGGCTGACCTTGGCGATGCGCTCTGCGTCCTGGTAGTAGGCGGTGGCCTCGACGCACGCGCGGGCGCGGTGTGCCGGGTCCCCGGACTTGAAGATGCCGCTGCCGATGAAGACGCCGTCGGCACCGAGCTGCATCATCATCGCCGCGTCGGCGGGGGTGGCCACGCCGCCTGCGGTGAACAGCACGACCGGCAGGCGGCCCAGCTCGGCGGTCTCCCGGACCAGGTCGACCGGCGCGCTCATGAGCTTGGCGACCTCGAAGATCTCCGCCTCGTCCATCACGGTCAGGCGCCTGATCTCGCCGAGGATGGTACGGATGTGCGTCGTCGCCTGGGAGACGTCGCCGGTCCCGGCCTCACCCTTCGAGCGGATCATCGACGCTCCCTCGGAGATCCGGCGCAGCGCCTCCCCGAGGTTGGTCGCGCCGCAGACGAACGGCACGGCGAAGGCGCGCTTGTCGATGTGGTGGGCGTAGTCGGCGGGGGTGAGGACCTCGGACTCGTCGACGTAGTCCACGCCGATCGCCTGCAGCACCTGGGCCTCGACGAAGTGGCCGATGCGGGCCTTGGCCATGACCGGGATCGACACCTCGGCCTGGATCCCGTCGATCATGTCGGGGTCGCTCATCCGGGCGACGCCGCCGTCGCGGCGGATGTCGGCGGGCACCCGCTCGAGGGCCATGACCGCCACCGCGCCCGCGTCCTCGGCGATCCTCGCCTGGGCGGGGTCGACGACGTCCATGATCACGCCGCCCTTGAGCATCTCGGCCATCCCCCGCTTGACCAGGGCGGTGCCGGTGCCGGGGGTCGTGGCGGACGTGCGGGCAGGGGTGGCGTCGGCGGACACTGCGGGGCCTCGCGTTCGGTGGGGACGGAGCCCCCATCCTACTGCCGTTACCGGCAGTCTTCGCCCGGCGGCGAGCCACCAGGGTCAGGGGACAGCGCGGTGCCCAGGGTCTGCGCGCCGACGCTCTTCGGCGCACCCTTCTCGTAGAACACGTCGAGCTGGGTGATCGTGAAGCCGGCGGTGGCCAGCATGTCGGCGATAGGTCGTGTCAGGTGGCAGCCACCCGCGATCCGCTTCTGCATCGGCTCGAGGCGGCGCTGCCAGCGCTGCACGCGGGCGTCGGGGGCAAGGCCGTGCTCGGCGAAATGCAGGGCGCCTCCCGGCTTGAGGACCCGGCGCACCTCGAGCAGCGCACCGGCAGCATCCGGGATGGTGCACAGGGTCCAGGTCGACAGGGCAGCGTCGTAGCTGCCGTCCGGGAAGGGCAGCAACTGGCCGTCGAGGGCGGTGCGCTGCACGGGGATCGTGGTGGCGGCGAGCCGCCTGCCGGCCAGCTTCCACCCGACGTCGGCCGGCTCCACGGCGTCCACCCGACTCACCTCCGGGGGGTAGAAGGGCACGTTCAGCCCCGACCCGAAGCCGATCTCGAGCACGTTGCCCGTGAGCCCGGCGCAGACGCGGCGGCGCATCTCGGCGTTCGCCTTCATGCCGCAGGCGATGTTCACGATCCGTGGAACGACCTGCTCACCGTAGAAGCTCACGTCCATCTCCTCCGACAACCCGACACGGACAGGCGCGCCGCCCCGGGTGGACCTGTTAGGGCCGGGCCCCCGGCGTCTGTAGCCCCAAGCTCCCACGCCAGGACGAGGAACCACCGGCGGACCGGGGCGGCGCGACGGCCAGCCTGTACGGAGCAGCCGGACCGACACCGACGAGGCAAGCGGAACACCCCTTGTCAGCCTCACCCGGCTCTGCCACGCTCCCTACCGCACTCCACGCAGGAGGACGTCGATGTCGGCCCGGCCCGCCCCCCAGCAGTCGATCGACATCGGCGACATCAGGATCACGTACCTGCCCGACGGTGAGGCCCATTTCGCTCCCACCGGCATGATCCCGCGTCGTACGACGGCACCTGGCAGGCCCATCCAAACCTGCTCGACGCTGACGGCTGGTACGTCGTCACACTCGGCGGCTTCCGCGGGTCGAGTCGGGCAGCCGCAAGATCGTGGTGGACCTCGGATTCGGTGACGTGCAGGTCGAGGTCCCCGGCTCGGCCGGGGCTTCGGCGGCGGCCTGCTGGAGAGCTTGCGTCAGGCCGGCGCCAGCCCCGAGCAGGTCGACACGGTCGTCTACAGCCACCTGCACGCCGACCACACGGGCTGGACCATCACCGGTGAGCAGCATGCGCTGACCTTCCCCAACGCCACGCACCTGATCGGCAGCGAGGAGGAGTGGCGGTTCTGGCAGGACAACCCCACCGTCGCCTTCGCCCCGGGCCCCGAGGTCGTGGGCCGGCCGCTGCAGGGTCGGGTCGAGGTCGTCGCGAAGCGGCACTCGGTCGCGCCCGGCGTCGACCTGCTGGCCACGCCTGGACACACCCCCGGCCACCAGTCGGTCGTCGTCTCCTCCGGGTCGGCGCGCGCGGTGATCCTCGGCGACCTGTTGCACTGCCCGCTCCAGATCGGGATGCCGGAGTGGGGTGTGGTGTTCGCGTCGACCCCGACCTCGCCCGGCGCACTCGGGAACGTCAGCTTGCCGAGCTGGAGGGCACGGGCACGATCGCCGCGTGCGGCCACTTCCCGGAGGTCGTGTTCGGCCGCGTCCTGCCTGGCGAGGGAAAGCGGCGTCATGCTTATCCGCTTCGGTCCGCTGCCCCCTAGCGCGTCAGGGGATTGACGGGTCGAGCACTGGGCTACGGCTGCCGGGGCCCTGGGCGTAGATCTGGCGGTAGGTCGTCGGTGGCTGGTG
>JAABUN010000549.1_pt1 | contig 96121 bp, 90 predicted proteins | sample 5559311 | NCBI WGS metagenome assembly JAABUN01 (sample SAMN10711877, study PRJNA513370) | rock metagenome | isolation source: Antarctica rocks | place: Antarctica: Victoria Land, Siegfried Peak sud | reverse complement strand
GCTTATCCGGAGGAGACTCTGGGCGTGGTCTACCTGTCGCAACAGTCCTACTACGCGCTGATGCATGAAGCCGGACTGAGCTACCACAAAAGCGAGAAGGTCAACCCCAAACGCGACCCCGAACGCGACCCCGAACAGGTGCAAGAGCGGCGCGAGGACGCGGCGAGGGCATCGAAGTGTCCATGCTCAATCAGAGGCTACGCCAAACCTACTACGGCGCGCTGAACTGGCTCACCCCTGAGTTTCACCTGCATTCTTATGACACCGGTAACTCGCAACACACCGTCGCTTATGTCAAGTGGCTCCAGGAGCTGTATCCCGACCAAAGGCTGCTTTTGCTGTGGGATGGCGCCACTTATCACCGCGATGGTGCGATGAAAGAGTTTTTGTCAACGGTCAATGCGGGCTTGCCCGAAGACCAGTGGCGCGTCACGCTCTGTCGTTTTGCTCCCAACGCACCTGAGCAGAATCCGGTCGAAGATGTCTGGTTAGCCGCCAAGAACTTCCTGCGACGAAACGTCGCCTACAACCCGACCTTCGCTCACGTCAAAGCGGCGTTCACCGCCTTCTTGAATGACTTCGTTGTGCAATCTGCTAAGTTCGATTGGTATGCCCCAGATTTACAACTCATTTAGGGGCACTATATGCTAAAGCTATGACAATCAATGCCTCGACCGGCGCCATTACTTTGCCGAGCGGTTTCGAGCTAAATCGCAGTTCAGAAATAGAGGCTCTTCGCGCGAGCGGTTTGTGCGCGCCACACGACATTTACAATCCTGGCACGCCCTGGTATTATCATCGTTTTAGTGACGGCGACTTTGAAGGGCACAAACTTGGTTTTAGCGTCTGTTTCTATCAAAGCCAGCGCTCGCCCAAAAGCGTGCTGACGACTTGTTCGTTCGGCGCGTCGCCGTGGAACAAAGAGAATGCGCCCCCGGAATGGTCGCTTGATGTGGACGCGCAACAATTGGAATTGAACCTTCACGTTTTGAAAAATCTGTTAGGCCAGCCTCACCAGATGAAAAAGAATTGCCAAGACTGGAAAGACTTTCCAGTCTTGCGAAATTGCGCCGTCTACAATTTTAGCTGGGGCGGAGTTTGGTGCGGAAGCGAAGACCCAAAAACCAGTCAGGTGAACTCAAGCATTTTTCTTGCTTACGCTGACAATCAAAAATGGGCGCACGATGATTACAAACGTTCCGCGCCTGTTAGGCTGATGAAATCGTGGTGGGAGCGCTGGAAGAGATGAAGGCAGCTTTTGCTCTGGCCAACGCGCGCTTCTGGGTGCGTCCTTACGAGTTCGAGGGCGACGGCTCGACGGGCGCCGCCGCTGATGTCGTGACGCTCGAAGTCGCGGGCAAAACGCGGACGTTTTGGCTGAAGGCTTTGGAGAATCGCCTGTTCTTCCGCGAAGTCGGGCGCGACGAAGATTGGAATTTTGGCGCGCTCGAAGAGTTAGATGAGGCGGAAAAGTCGGATTTGCCTGCGGCATTGGCGAAGGTTTTGGCGAGCGAAAATTATGGGCGCGTTGTTTTGCCTGTGAGTGTGCCTCGCCCGTGTTTTTTGCTGGTTTCTCCCGATGGACGCATTCGATGTGGCGTCCCGCAGAGTTCGCCTCACGCAATTTTTGAGCGTAAGGCGCCCCACACGATGTGGACCAATCGTTTTTTAGATTGGAAGCCAGGCGCTTTTCACGTCATTGGAACTCCTCATCTTCTCAAGGCAAAAGTCCCCGATTTTATGGCGGAGCTTGCAAAAACTGAGTGCCCACTGATTGATGCCCACTGGGCGGCAGGTTCACAGCAAGAGTGGGAAAACCTCATCAAAGCGTTCTTTCACGAGCACTGGTCTCAAGCCGAACAAAACAACAAAGCTCCGTTCTGCGTTTTGTGGGAGTTAGATAGCGCGTGTTCCACGAGAGAAATGGACTTAGATTTTTACCGCGCGTATTTACCTTTGTCCGCACGCCGAGGCGATATATTCGTGCTGCATAGAGATTCGCGGCGCCTGCTGCGTTTCATCGAGACACAATTTCGTTTTGTAGGCCAACAAGCAAACGCCTGGGATTATTGCGCACATCTGACGTTGCGCGGCGCCGTCAACTCTCCCACACACCACGAAATTCTCGAAGCCCATCTCTTCCTGCGCGGCTGGATTCATCAACGCTTGCCGCCCGAACAGGCGCGCCAATGGCTCGAATTTTCCTGAATCATTTATCCATCGGATCGAGATAAATCACTTTGCCAAAGGGCGCCGTGATTTCGGGCGTGATCGAACACCACAGAAACGGCATCACCGGCGGATTGGGCCCAAAGTCGCCATACATATCGGTGAGGTATAACCCGACTTTGGCGCCCGATTGGTTGATCTTGTCTATCGCCGGGCCAAACGCCGTGCCGCCGCCGCCTTTGAATTCGACTTGGCCGTCGCGCACTTTGTCGCCGAAACTTTTGCCGTCGTTTTTGACCATGATTTCGCCAGTCACTTCGGCGTCGGCGACGACCAGATAAATCTCGCAGCCCGCGCGCTTTTGCACCGCGTCAATCTCGGCGCAGAATCGCCGCAAAATGCCATCGTCAATCGAGCCCGAAGTATCAACGGCGACGGCGATCTTGCGAATGCCTTTGTCGGGCCGCGTCGCTGGCTCGAAGACTTCGCTGCCGGTCGCCAACATCCGGCGTCCGGGGCGGCTCCAGTTTTCGGTCGAGCGCGGCATCACGGCGTCCTGCAAAAACGCGCGCAAAATGCGCGGCCACGGCGTTTTGCTGACCGGAAAATCCGACGCCAACCGACGCATCATGCCGCTGGGGCGGTCGCCCGCCTGCGCCCGCGTCAGGCGCGATGCCCAGATTCGGCTCGCCACATCTTCGCTCAAATCGCCGCTCATTTCGCCCGGCATCGGCATCAAATCGAAGCCGTCAATGCCTTTGCCATCCATCCACTTTTCCAGCCACTCCGCCATGCCTTCGCCGTCTTTGGGCAACCCGATTTGTTCGAGCAATTGCAGGTAAAGCGCCTCGGTTGACCAACTCGCGGGCGGACGGTCTTGCAAAGTTTGCGGTTCGAGAATTACGTCGAATTTCACGCCATCGCCGGGCGTTTGCAGCCAATCCATGCCGTCCAATGAATAGTTGATAATCGCGTCACAAGCGATGTTCCAGATGTGGGCGTGAGCCGCCGATTGGCGCGCGTAAGGGTAGCCGCGCGGGCAGTGGCGCAGCGCGACGTGCAAAATTTCGTGGCACAGAATAAAGGCGCGTTCGAGCGGCTGGTAATCCCAGAACTTGCCGCCGAACACGACTTCGCGCCCGTTGGTATAGGCAACGAAACTGTCGTCCTCGACGGCGCGGTAGGGCACCCATAACGCGATGGCGGCAAAGCCGGGCGATTTGGTGACGCAGAAACGCGCCAGCGTTTGCAATTCGGTCTTGCGATTAGTCATCGGAGTGTAGGTTTGTTGCAGTGGCCCTTGCGAACCGCGAGCGTAAGCGACCGGCCAAGTTATAAATTCAACGATTGTAACTTGGCCGGTCGCTTACGCTCGCGGTTCGCAAGGAATGAATAGGCGCCTCTGCGTGCCAATCATTTCAACGGATTGCGCCCTTCGGCAACCCGCAATTTGACGAACGCCGCCAACTGCTGCGGCGTGCCTTTTTCGCGCAGACGGTTCTGCAGAAATATCGTGTAAACGCCGCGTCCGAACCGTTCGAGCATTGCCTCCCGCACTTCGGCGGCGCCCTGCGCGCGCGTATATTTGGCGAGCGCGTCATCAAGATAATTCACGTCGGCGGGGCGCTCACTCAACCATTTCTGCGCGCTTTCGTGCGCCGCGCGAAAACGCCTCGATTGCGGCACGGCCTTGAGGTCGGGGAAACGCGTCATAAGTTGCGCGCGCAAACTGCTCAACCGCGCATTCAACGCGCTCTCGTCTACGCCGGGCGCCGCAAACTCTTCGTCGTTGCGGTTGCGCTTTTGCAATTGGCTATGCGCGGCAATTGCCGCCGCGACACGCGTTTCGCCCTTCAATCCCAGAGCCGCCGACAAGCCTTCTAACATCGCGCTTTGCCAGGGCTGCGCGCCCGCCAGAACTTGCGAGTAGGGCGTCTTTTGCCAATCGTCGCCTTCATACGGGATCACCGTGCGCAGGTAAGCGTCGGAGGTCGAAACCGGCACATCAATCGAGAGGTCGTGGACATTGGCGAAGGCGAACGCTTCGTTGCCCGAAACGATGCCGTTGCGGTCGGCATCGGCGCCGCTTACTGCGCGCCCGTCGCGCGAGGTGCCCGACAGCGCGGCGAAGAAATGCGTGGTGAAATCCTGATAATCGCGCTCGTTGACTTCGGCAGTGCAGCCCGCCGCCACGCGTTGTCCGGTCGAAGAGAAAAACCCGGCGATGTCGCGGTCGAGCAACGGTTTCGAGGGATCGCCGTCTTGAAAAATCAGATTGGCGAAGCCGCCCGAATGACACTGCACCATCACCACGAAAAGCGGATTTTTGGCGGGCCAGTTTTGCACGGCACGCGCCACTTCGCGCGCCGAAATAGCGTCGTCGTTCCACAACGCAAAGGTGGTATTTTGATAATCGGGACGCATCCGACTGCCGCCCGCGTTGCCGTGGCCGGTGAAATATAACAAGCCCCGTTCGTCGGCCTGGGGCCGTGCGAAATCGCTCAGAATTTGAGTGACGCTCGGTTTAGTCGAGGCGCCGTCAATCGTTTTGAGCGTTGACGATTGAACGATGGTTTTATCATTGGGCGACTCTTCGTTTAGAATCCACGACAACGCGCGCGCGGCTTCGATGGCGGGCGAACTCTGAATCGTCGAGATGGTGCGCGAATTGGGCTTGCCATCGGCGAAATAGATGCGGCGCCAGCGCGAATTTTCGGTCAGCTTTTCCAAATAACGCGCGTTGCTTTCGATGGCATATTGGTTATATTGGACATTGGGGCCGCCACTGATAATCAAAGTGCGGAGCGGTGCTTTTTGCGCGCGCGCGCCGCCGCAGATAAGTAGGGTGATCGCGAGAAGCCAGGGCGTTTTCATGGAGTTAGTTGACGTTTTGGAGGCGCGAAGGACGCCCAAAGTTGGCGGGAATTTGCGAACCGCGAGCGTGAGCGACCGGCCAAGTTTCAGTCTCCTGATATCAACACTTGGCCGGTCGCTTACGCTCGCGGTTCGCAAGGAAAACCCATTATTCAAATCGCCCGTCGCGTCATCCATAATCCGCCGCGCGGGCGCAGCGCCAGCGATGGATACATCTCCAACTTCTCATTGGGCGCCAACTCCAACCGAAAGCGCGCCGCGATAACCGCCAACGCGATTTGACCTTCCATCAGGGCAAAGCCCTGCCCGATGCACAAACGCGGCCCACCACCGAACGGATAATAAGCGAACTTCGGTCGCGTTTTGACCTGTTCGGGCGCGAATCGTTCCGGCTCGAACGCTTCGGGGTCGGGCCAGACTTCGGGATGGCGATGCGTCAGAAACGGTGGCACCACCACATCGCCGCCCGCTTTGATGGTGTAGCCACCGACGCAATCTTCTTCTTTGGCCGAGCGCGCCAAAGCCCAGATCGGCGGGTAAAGTCGCAGCGATTCCTCGAAGACCATGCGCGCGTAAGGCAAATTTTCCAAATCGGCGAACGTCGGCAAATTGCCGTTTAACATGGCGGCTTCGGCCTCCAATTGCGCGCGTTTGTCGGGGTTGCGCGCCAACAGCGAAAAGCCCCACGCGAGGGCATCCGCGCTCGTTTCGTGACCGGCGACCAACAGCGTTATCACTTCGTCGGCCAGCTGTCGGTCGCTCATCGGCTCGCCGGTCTCTTCGTCGCGCGCTTCGACCAGAAGCTGCAACAAATCGTCGCCGCGTTCCAAACCCGCGCGTCGTTGCCGCGCGATGCCAATAATCCAATCGTCCAACTTCGCCTTTACGGCTTTAAATCGTTGGTTGCGCCGCGTCGGCACGGTTTCGGGCAGCGATAACGGGTTGAAGCGATGCTCGACGTGAAGCATCGCCGCGTTCATCAGATGATGAAACTCGACGGCGCGCGCACCGTGCAAGTCGGCGCCAAACAAGGCGCGTCCGGCGACTTGTAGCGCCAATCGCATCATTTCGTCGGCGACATCGAACGGTTCATCGGTCGGATTCTGCGCCCAACGCTCGCACATCTCGTTCACAGTTTGGCTCATAAGCGGCGCTAAATCGGCGATGCGCGCACGATGAAACGCCGGTTGCGCCAGGCGGCGCTGTTTCAGCCACAAATCGCCTTCCGAGGTGAACAAGCCCTGACCGGTGAAAACCGACAGGCGTTTATAAAAGAAGCCTTTGGGATAATTCGTCCAATTGCCCTGCAACACGCGCTCGACGGCATCGGGCGCGACGCAAAGTGTCAGATAATGCTCGCCGTGCCAGTGAACGCGCACCATATCGCCGTGTTCGCGCCAAAAGCGCAGGTAAAAGCCGAGCGGATCGCGCGCGGCGGCGCGCAGATGGCGCAGCAGAAAGTAGCGCGGTGGGCCAGGTGCGTGAAGGTCGGACATGGGGAAAGGATAGCGGATTTCAGATGTCAGATTTCGGATTTCGGATGGGGTTTGCGGGGAGCGGATGGCCTGTTGCGAACCGCAAGCGTCAGCGACCGGCCAAACCGTTCTATTTACTGTCGCATCATAATTTGGTGGCAAAAACTTAGCACTACCCTGACTTCGTCGGGTGCCCACTGACGCTCGCGGTTCTCAACAAACTCTCCACTATCCACAAGCCCCATCCTATATCCGAAATCCGCTATCCGAAACATTTGGCAAAGGCGGTGTTGAAAGCAAAGCAGCCGTAACTCTTATGAATTCCGCCCCCAACCTGATTCGTCTGCTCGAAGATAACTCGCTTTCCATTCTCAGCGAAGCGATGGCCGATGTGCGCTCGCATGGCGCGGCCTCGATTGCCCAAGTGCCCGATAGCGATTTGGAGGTCGCGCTTTATACGGTTCTGCTCAAGATCACCGACACGTTACGCGAGAGCACCCAAATGCCCATCGAAGCCAAGGCCGACACGCGCACGATTTTCGTGCGCGCCGTGCGCGATATGATGGATTACATCGACGGTCAGAGCGCCTACACCGCCGGTCACACGCGTTCCGTGGTGCGTCATGTGGTGCAGATGGCCTCGCGCGCCGGTTTGGATGATGCCGAGATTGACGATCTGGAAATGGCCGCCTGGGTTCACAATATCGGCACGATCAACCAGAACCCAAAATTGGCGGCCCTCCCGCGTTCTCTGACCGAAAGCGAAATTAAGCACGCGCGCAATCACACCGTCGTCGGCGCCGAAATGCTGCGGCCCATCGAGTTCATGGCGCACCTCGTTCCCATCGTGCGCTACCATCACAACCGCTTCGACGGGCAGGGCACCGCCAACTTCAAGGGCGAAGAAATTCCCCTCGGCGCCCGCCTGATTAATCTGGCCGACGCCTATCAAGCGATGCTCGAACCGCGCGCCTACCGTCCGGCGCTCACGCGCGCGCAGGCGTTGCTGGAAATTGACAAAGCGAGCGGCTCGCAGTTCGACCCGAATCTGGTGCCATTGGCGCACGAATTGAACTAAAAATACGAAGAGGTGACCGGTTCAATGTTCGTCAAGAAAAAACGTTGTTAAACGTTTAGAGAACGGTTACGTTGGGTATAATTACGAATCTTACGGAGCAGCTCTGGCGGTTATGGACTCGCCATCGCAGTTGCTTTTGGTTGGCGAACATCCCGACCGCGCCGACCCCGAATTCTATTCGCAATCAGGCAGCACTTCTTTCCAGAATCATCTGGGAACCACGAATTTTCTGTTTGCCGATGGTCACGTCAAATCGATGAGGCCAACGCAGACTGTGGCGCCGGTGAATATGTGGAATGTGACTAACGCAGTTGCACCGTCCACGCTGGTGACCAAAATGGCCCAGGAAGAAGCGAAACTGAAATAAACTTCAAGCTGCCAGATTGAAAAAGCGAATCGTTTGAAAACGATTCGCTTTTTCTTTGTCTGTCCAATCTATTCCACCGTCACGCTCTTCGCCAAATTTCGCGGCTGGTCAACATCATAGCCGCGCAAAACCGCGATGTGATAAGCCAACAATTGCAGCGGCAACGCCACGACGAACGGCGTGAAACTCTCCGTCAGTTCGGGCACGCGCAACACGTATTCGGCCTGGCTTTCGATTTCCTTGTCCAACTGTCCGGCAATCGCCACCAGTTTGCCTTTGCGCGCGCGGACTTCCTGCATGTTGCTCAGAATCTTCTCGTAAGTCACGCCTTGCGTCGCGATGGCAAAGACCGGCATCAGTTCGTCAATCAGCGCGAGCGGCCCGTGTTTCAGTTCGCCCGCCGAATAGCCTTCGGCGTGAATGTAGGAAATTTCCTTCAGCTTCAACGCGCCTTCCAAGGCCGAGGGCGTGCCGAAGTTGCGCCCGATGAATAACGCGTGCTGGCAGGCCCAGAACCGATTGGCGACGCGCTCAATTTCCGATGTGTCGGCCAAGATTTGTCGCATCAATTGCGGCAGTTCGGCCAACTTGCTCAGGCGCCGTTCCATGCGCGCCTGGTCAACCTGCCCCAGGATTTGGCCGAGATAAAGCGAGAACAAATACAGCGCGCCGATTTGCCCGATGTAGGCTTTGGTCGAGGCGACGGAAATCTCTGGCCCCGCCTGGGTGTAAATCACGCCGTCGCTGGCGCGCACAATCGAACTCGCGGGCATATTGACGATGGAGATGACTTTCAGGCCACGCTCGCGCGCCTCTTGCACGCCCGCCAGAGTGTCGGCGGTTTCGCCGGATTGCGAAATCGCCAAAACCAGCGTGTCTTCGCCCAGAATCGCGCCGCGCGTGTGAGCGGCGACATTGCGGTAGCGAAACTCTGAACTGGTATCCACATCAACCGAAATCAGGCCCAATCGTTCGATCAGAAGTTTGCCGATAAGTCCAGCGTGCCAACTCGTGCCGCACGCCTGAATAAAGATGCGACGCACGCCGCGCAAATCGTCGGCGGTCAGGCCCAAATGCTCGAAGTTGATCGTCTTGCCGTCGGGCGCGTAATGATGCAGCAAGCGGCCAATCACTTCGGGCTGCTCGTGGATTTCCTTGAGCATATAATGCGGATAATTGCCCTTCTCCGAACTTTCGGCGCTCCACTCGACGGTCTCAGTTTCGGTCTGCACGGTCTGACCGCTTTCCAGGTCGCGAACCTCGACTGCATCAGGCGTGACGACGGCCATTTGGCGGTCTTCGAGAAAGATAATTTCGCGCGTCCATTGCAGAATCGCCAAAGGATCGGAGGCGACGAAGTTCTCGCCCTGTCCGCGCCCGATGACGAGTGGCGCCGTCTGACGCACGGCCACTAACATATCGGGATGCTCGCGATGGCAAACCGCGATGGCGTAGGCGCCGCGCACGCCCTGTAATGCGATGCGCACGGCGGCGGGGAAATCGCCGCCATTTTTGCCGTATTCACGGTTAATCAGGTTGGGCAAAACCTCGGTGTCGGTCTGCGAATGAAAGACGATACCTTCGCTTTCCAATTGCGCGCGCAGGGCGGCATAATTCTCGATGATGCCATTATGGACGACGTAAACCTGCCCCGAATTGTCGGCGTGCGGATGCGAGTTGCACTCCGACGGCACTCCATGAGTCGCCCAGCGCGTGTGGCCGATGCCAGCCTTGCCGCTGACGGGTGAGCCGCGTAGCGACGACACGAGGTTTTCGAGTTTGCCGACGGCGCGTCGCATTTCGATTTGATTGACGCCGCTGTTTTGGGCGACGGCGATGCCCGCCGAATCGTAGCCACGATATTCGAGCTTGCCCAGCCCTTGCGTCAAAATGGGAGCGGCCTGTTGCGCTCCGGTGTATCCAACAATTCCACACATAGTAGTTTTTTAAGGGATCAGTTTTCAGGTGTCAGGGATCAGGTTGAACGAGCGAAGTTGAGACGTTTTACGCTCGCTTTTAATCCTGATTCCTGACAACTGTTACCTGAGTTCTCTGAGTTTTTCGATGCCCTGCTTGAGTCGCGGCCCTGGCCGCAGAATCAGGTCGCCATTTATGACGATGACGCGGCCCTTTTGGATGCAATCCAGTTTAGAAAGCGTCGGCGATTTGCGTAATTCGGCCACGATTTGTGCCTTTGGTTTATCAGAAGTCGCGATGTAAACGTCGGGCGGAGCCGCCAGCAAACTTTCGATATTATACGGCTGATAGCCTTTGATCTGCGCCACGTTGGTGTAGCCCGCCGCTTCGATGACGTTGCCCACCAGGGTATCTGGCCCCGCCGTATAAAGCGGACTGCGACCGATTTCAATGAACGCTTTTGGCCCAGCTTTGGATGCGGCGGGAATATTCAGAGTCGCGGCGACCTGGCGCGCCTGGTCAATTTTGCCCGTCCACTGGCCGATCTTGAAAATATCATCGCGCACCATTTTAAGGTCGCGCGCCGTCAACACGGCGACCGGAACGCCAATTTTTTCCTGCCAATTCTTGGCGCGTCCCTTATCGTAAGTCTCGCCCTGCACGATGACGAGATCGGGCCGCAAGGCGACCGCCTTTTCGACGTTCGGCCCCTGAAAATCGCCCGCAATCGCCACCTCTTTGGCGGCGGGTGGAATAGTCGCATAATTGTCGCGCCCAACCAGTTGCTTCTGTGCACCGATAGCGAACATCGTCTCGACGGCGCCTGGCCCAATCACGACAACGCGCTGAGCGGGCGCGCTTAAATTAACCGGACGGTCGAGGTCATCGTTGGGAAATTGCGCGCCCTGCACGTTGGCGGCGGGCGGCGCGGGCGCGGGCTGTTGCTGCGTGCATCCGGCGAGCAGGGCGAAGAGCGGGAGGGTGTGAAAAAGTTTGAGTTTCATTCGGGATTTATCTGGCAATTTTCTGAAGCAAGTAAACAGTAATTTTTAACGGCACCGCGATAAACAATGCGTATTTAGCGTAGAGAAAAGCCGCGATTCCAACGTAAACAACCGGAGGCCAATCGTTCGGCCCTGCCGCAAATGTAATAAAGCAGATGGGAAGGCAGAGAAGAAATATCACCAACATTGTGTTGGCAATGGTGTCGAGATGTTTTAGGTTCATTTGTCAGTTCTCCTTGAAACACTGCTCACTCGCCAAAATCCCACCACGTCTGCGCCTGCGGCCTGCCACTGCGCGGATGCGCCGTCACCTTGAGCGGCACGCCATAAACGCGCGCCAGATTCGCTTCAGTCATCACCTGCGACGGCGTGCCGTGCGTGATGACAACGCCGTTTTCGTCCAACAGCATCATCGAATCGGCCACCAACGCCGCCAGATTAATCCCGTGCAAAACGCAAATCGTCGCCAACTTGCGTTCGCGCGTCAAACGTTTGGCGAGGGCCAGAATCTCGTGTTGATAACGCACATCGAGCGCCGAAATCGGCTCATCCAACAATAGAATCGGCGCGCGCGTCGCGAGGGCGCGACACAAAAGCGCGCGTTGCCGCTCGCCGCCCGATAGTTCGCCCAGCACGCGCCCACGCAAATCGGGCGCGCACAGTTCAATGGCTTCTTCTACTATTTCGCGGTCAACGCGCGATGGCGTCCCGTAAGGCGGCAGATGCGGCGTGCGGCCCAGCATCGCCATCGTTTCGACGGTTAAGTCGCCGCCGCTTCCGGTATTTTGTGGCAGCATCGCCACCAGCCGCGCCCGCGCCGCGCGCTCGTCGGGCAAAGGCGCGCCGTCCCAGTGAATGGCGCCTGCTTTAGCTCCGACGACGCCGGTGATGGCGCGTAGCAGGGTAGATTTGCCGCTGCCGTTGGGCCCGATGACGCAACATAATTCGCCCGCCGCGACCGCGAGCGAGACATCGTCCAAAACCGTTCGCGCGCCGAGCTGAACGTGGAGTCGTTGAATAGCGAGCATTTTTTTGAGGTGGCGGGTGGCAGTTATCAGGTGGCAGGGTTTAGGTTGCGGAAACTTTGTGTTTATGGCAATTCGCGAAGCTGTGCTGGCAAATCCCCTTTTCCTGCCACCTTAAATCACTCCCAGCGCACGTCCAACCCCAGCACGCGCGCGAATTGCGCGGCTTGTAACGGTTCGCAGATCAAACCTTTGAGCGCCTTGGCGTTGATTTGCAGCTTTTCAGTCTGACAGCCGCGCCAATCGGTGCCGTTCAACTGAGCGAAATTGAAGTTCGCGCCGCGCAAATCGCAACCATGAAAAACCAGGCCGCGCGCGTCGGCGTTGCTCCAGTCGGAGCCGCTCAAATCGCAGTCGGTAAAGCGGCAGAGTTTCCAGCGCGAAAAGCGCAGATGCGCGCCCGCCAGATTGCAATCGCGAAAGCTGACGTCGCTCCAATCGCTTTCGCTCGCCCCCAACCCTTTGATGCGACAATCGGAAAACTCGGATCGCGTCACGGCGATTCTGGCCGCCTGTGCGCCCGCCAAATCGCAACTGTTGAAGTGGCAATCGCGCCACGATGCGCGCTCCCAATTCACCGCGCCCAGGCGCGCGGACTGCCATTCGATTTCGTCAAATATTGCGTCTCTGGCCTCGCCGCTCGCCAGACCAGTCGCGCGCAAATGGCTCCAATCGGCTTCGGCGCGCAGTTCGATTTCGGATAAATCGCAGGGTTCGAGCGCGTCGCTTGAAAGTTGCGGCGCTTTGGGTTGCACTTGCTTCATGGATTTTCAGTTTCGTAAACCGAGGGTTTTAGACAGGATGGACAAGATAAAACAGGATAGATTTGGGAGAGTGAGTGCTGGACGAAGAGCGGATTCTCGATTGTTTTGATGGTCAAGGTTGCCTCCCTCCAAAAACAAAACCTCAAGCTCTCCTTCCCGACATCAAACAGATTACCCGATAACTCACTCTGCAAATCCTGTTCATCCTGTCTGAAAAATCAGCGTCACATTCGCCGCGCCACGCTCAAAAACAGCGGCACGCCCAACAGCGCCGTCACGATGCCAACCGGAATTTCGATGGGCGCGAACGCGCCGCGCGCGACGGCATCGCACGCCACCAAAAGCGTCGCGCCGCCCAACGCCGAGGCGGGCAGTAAGGCGCGCACATCGCGCGCGCCCAACAAACGGACGATGTGCGGCGCCAGCAATCCGATAAATCCGATTAGCCCCGCCGCCGCGACGCTCGCCGCCGAAAGCAAGCTGGCCGCGAGCAGAATTCGGCGGTGCAACGCCACCACTTCGACGCCCAACGCTGCCGCGTCGTCGTCTCCGGCGCGCAGGGCGTTGAGGTCGCGCGCACTGCCCAACAAAAGTAGCGTCCCACCGATAAATGCTAATAACAATACCACGTTTTGTGGCCATGACGAGCGCCCAAAGCTGCCTAATAGCCAGAATGAGACTTGCTGCGCGAATTCTAATCGGCCCGAAAGCGCGATGACCAGCGACATCAGCGCCGACAAGAGCGCCGAAATCGCCACGCCAATCAGCAGCAAGCGCGCGCTGTTGTTGGTTGACGAATCGCCGCGCCCTTGACCGAGCGCGTAAACCGTCAGCGCCGTCGCGAGGGCGCCGACGAAGGCGAGCAAAGCGCCCGCGTCGAAAGCGCCGATGGGCGGCAGTTTGAGCGCGACCGAGGCCGTCGCGCCCAACGCGCCGCCCGCCGAGATGCCCAACAGATACGGTTCGGCGAGCGGGTTGCCAAACATGGTTTGTAGGCCCGCGCCGGCGACGGCGAGGCTGGCACCCACGAGCAAAGCGGCGATGGCGCGTGGCGGGCGCAGTTCGAGGAAGATGTGGCGCGCGATTTCGGATTTTGCGGCGTCGCCCGACCACAAATCGGAGAGCGGGATAGGCGCGCCCCACGCGAGCGCGCCCACGATGACGAGCAAGCAGAACGCGCAGAGCAGCGCGATTTTCAGGGCGCGAGACATGGGGAAAGGGAGGAGAAAGGCTGAAGGCTGAAGGATAAAGGATAAAAGAATGGGCGTTGTCGGCAGTTGCGAGTGGGGGCAGGGCGCGAAGTTTTTATCCTCATATCCTCAGGAGTTACGCAGTTGAGTTTGCACCCGTGAACCGCGCGCGTAAGCAAGCGGGTCGTTAGGGTAACGAGAGAACTTTTGTTTCGTCTGAAGCATTATGGCCCGCTTGCTTACGCGCGCGGTGCATGGGCGCAAACTTTCCCTATTGACGTTTCTGCCGAAATGCGGTAAAGAATAGGGGCGCATTTCTAAAAAATGTGCGATGGCCAAAATCTGGCCATGAGAAGAATGGGATTGGGAGCGAAAAATGAGTTGTCCTGGCACGCGGTTTGAAAGATACTGTGGTGGTCTGGGTCAGCGGCTTCGCTTTTGGCCCACAGTATTTAGAAAGTGAGGAAAATCATGAAAAAATTTCGCTGGATTCTCTTGAGCGGCCTTCTTGTCGCCGCCACCTCCGTTGTTCAGGCTCAGCCTCAGCCTCCCGGCAGCTTCCCCGGTGCTCCCACCGGCAGTTTTCCCGGTGGCCCTGATGGCGTCGGTGCTCCCACCGGCGCTGCCGCTGATGCGGGTGGCATCTCCAATGCGCCTGGGGTCACCACGACCACCACGACCACTGGTATCGCCCCCGATGCTCAGTTCGTGCCCGCCGACGAGTCTTTCAACGGCACTGCTGCCGATTCGTCTTCGATGCCCAATACGGGTGGCGAGCCGATGATCGCGGTTCTGGCCGGTTTGTCCATCGCGGGCGCCGCCGTCGCCATGCGTCGCAAAGTCACCGCTTAATTGCGCTGAACTTTTAGCTCAGGCCGAAAAACGCCGGTTCTCCTTGCGGGGCAACCGGCGTTTTTTGTGCGCGTCTGGCTTTCTTTTATGCCCGCTCCCTCGTCTTCTTCTCATCGCCTGTTGCGCGGAATGCTCAACCTCGCCATCGTCGGCGGCCTAACTCTGGCCGCCTGGCCGCTCGCTCAAACGCTTTATGCGCGCTATAACCAGAGCCAGTTGGAAAAAGAGTGGCAATCGCAAAACGCGCGACCCGTCGCCAAAAAGCCCGCCGCGAAAGTGGCGGCAAAACCAGCGTTAAAACCTGTGGTGAAAACCGTCGCCGCCGATGATCCGACGATGGGGCAAGCGACGGCCAAGAAGTCAAAGCAAAAGTGGCCGCTCACCAAAATGAGCATTCCCGATATTGATCTGCAAACTTATGCGGTTCAGGGCTGGGACGAAGATTCGCTCAAGCGTGGCCCCGGCCACGATCCCAACTCGGCGTTGCCGGGGCAGGGTAATTGCGTGCTGGCCGGACATCGTAATATCTACGGTTCTTACTTTTATAAAGCCGATCAAATCTTGCCGGGCGCGCCGATAGTTCTACAAAATCGCGACGGCAAATTTACCTATACCACCGGGCGCGTGTTTACCACGACCGACACCGATTATTCGATCATGGCTCAACCCGCGCCCGGTCAGGCGCCGATTTTGACGCTGATTACCTGCACTATGCCGCACACCTCCAATCGCATTGTCGTGCAGGCGGTTTTGAGCAGCGTCGAGTAGTTAGCCTCTTATTTTTAGACAGGATGAACAAGATGAAACAGGATAGTTTCGAGCGAGTTGAGGTGTGGAAGAAAAAACAATTCAATTAATTTTTGGTTTTATCAACGAGACTTACATGCAATTGAACCTCATCCTGTTTCATCTTGTTCATCCTGTCTAAAATTCGTCTAAAACTCGCGATCCGAGAACACCAGATAGGCGATGGTAATCAACACCGAAACGTAAATCAGGCCGCCGCTCCACGCCTTCCACATCACCGGAATCGCGATGGCGCTATCAGTGACGAGTTGGGGGCGCACGTCGAAATGATCCATGCGCGGCAAAGCGTAATAAACGATCTTGACCAAATTCTGCATTGGCCCCGACAAACCGTGAGCCGCTTCGTCTTCGTGACCTGCCTGGCCCTCGCCGCCCAGATGACCCCAGTAAGACGACATCTGTCCGCCGAAGAACGCCAGAAAGCAAAAAGTAATCGCTGTAATCGGCGTCACGATCAACGATAGCATTAGCGAAAGCGCCGACAGCACGATGAGTTGGCCGTAATGCAGAATCAGCGCTTTGGCCAGATTCATCGTCTGAAAGCCCAGCGTCGCGTCGGGATTGTTGGCCGTGCCCGTCGTCCACGCCGCTGGATTCTGATTGAGGTTGAACACCACGAAGACGATCAGGAAAACCGCGCTGAGCCAGGCCAGGCAGACGAAGAGCGTCAGCGCCAACCCGTAAAATTTGCCCAGCAGAAATTCGAGGCGGTTGACCGGTTTGGAGAGGATCGTGAAAATCGTGCGGCGCTCGATTTCGGGCGGCACCAGCGTCACGCCCAGAAAGATGGCGATCAGAATCGTCATGCCGATGATGAAGCCGGTTCCCATATCCTGCAAAAAGCGCTGCTCTTCGCCCAACTGCACGAAGGTCAGCGAGCCAGAAAAGAGCAGCACAATCGTCGAAAACGCCAGGAAACCGATGACCCAACGGCGGCGCAACGCCTCCTGAAGCGTCGCGACCGCGACGGTTGCGGCGGCGGGCGTGCAAAGCCAGATCATCGCGGCCAGCAGGACGAAGCCCAGTTGGTCGGAGAGCGAAAACAACGTCAGCGCCGCCTTCCAGTTGCCTGCTTGCACCGTGCGCGCGATGAACGGCCAAGGCACGAAATAATAATTGTAGGCGAGGGCGCCGAGGGCGACGAGCGCGATGAAGAACAGTTGGCCCGCGCGCCATCGGGCGGGCACGGGCAACGTTTCGGTCGCCGAAGCGACCTGCGCGGCGCGGCGCACCACCGGCTTGGGCGCGGGCGCGTTGAGGGTAGGATTAGCGTTCATGAAGAATTCTCCCGGAATAAGAAATAAGTGGCATCCGAAAGTTTGCCACAAAAAAACGCCGCCGCCACAGAAAAGAGCGCGCGACGTGAAAAGAAGCCGAATGATGTTGGTTATTTAATGCTCGCCGAACAATTGGATGAAGGATGGTCATCAATCGGGATTAGCTGCATTTTTCGGCAGCTATTACGCTCGGCGGGGCTTGCGCCCTCTTCCAATCTTGGTGTGAAGGCGAACTCCCGATTGGAAGAGGGCGCAAGCCCCGCCCCTGAAGGCGCATGGGACACGACAAGTCGGTGTCTCTACGATGGGCACCATTAAATCAATGACAACCGCTCGAACTGCACTTTTTACAGGCGTGACACAAGCGGTGATTGAGCAGATGCGCGCTCATCATCGTCAGGCCGCCCAGCACCATCAGAATTGGCCCCCAGGCGCCAAAGTGATGTTCGTGGAACATACGGCCCGCCAGCAAAAGCGCCAGTGCTACCGCCAAAACCATGAACACGCGCCGCGAACGATGTTGGCGAAATCCCAGGCACAAACTCCAACTGCCCAACGTCGCCGAAGCCGCCAGCAACGCCCACTCGACCGGCTCGGATGCCAGAAAACTCAATCCCAACAACGGCAGCAAAGCGACGACAAGCGGCATCAACGCGCAGTGAATCGCACACAAAAACGAGGCCGTCGCGCCCGCCCGATCCAGCCGACTCACGTCCGCCGCAGGCTTATGCGCCGCTACTTCATTGGCGATGTCAACGGCGCCCGCGCGATGGCTCTCACGTTTGCTATCATCGGTGCGGATAAATTGGAACATAATAGATTAAACTTGATAACGATAAGCGATTATCAAATTCATCTTATAAAAACGCCTGAAACGCGAGCGCGTTCCGGCGTTTTGTGTGGGCGAAGCCGATTTTATTTTCGGGCTTCGCCCTTTCTGCGAAACGGTTTAGCGTTCTTCTTTGAAGGACACATGTTTGCGAACGATGGGATCATATTTTTTGATTTCCATACGACCGGTGGTGTTCTTTTTGTTTTTGGTGGTGTAGTAGCGGTAGTCGCTCTCGGACGAGCGCAATTTGACGATGACGGTGTTACCTTTTTTAGCCATGATATTCTCCTGATTTTCAGCCTTTCTATTTTACCTTTTATCAAAGACGCGTGCAAGTCGCCGGGCAAAAGAAGCGCGAGCATTAGATTGACTTTCGCGAATTCGCTCTTGACGCGGTGCCCGCCAGGTCCTACATTGAATGCGATGAACTCCGAACCGATTGCCCTTTTATGGAGCGGCGGCAAAGATAGCGCTTTGTCTCTGCGTGCGCTGCGCGCCGACGAACGCACCGATGTTCGCGTCTTGCTGACGACGATGACGCAGGACTACGACCGCATCAGCATTCATGGCGTGCGCCGCGAATTGCTCGAAGCTCAGGCCGCTTCTGTGGGCGTGGCTCTGCAAACTGTCGAGGTGCCGGCGCGCTGCACCAATGAACAATACGAAAGCGCTTTGGGCGCGGCGCTGCAAAATTTGCGCGAGCAGGGCATCGCGCGCGTCGCGGCGGGCGATCTGTTTCTGGAGGACGTGCGCGCCTATCGCGAGGCGTTGCTCGCGCGCCATGGCATGGAAGCGCTGTTTCCTCTGTGGAATCGCGATACTACGCAACTGGCGCGCGAGTTCATCGCCGGGGGCTTCAAAGCGATTTTAAGTTGCGTGGATACCCAGGCGCTCGACGCCAGATTCGCTGGACGTGATTTCGATGCGGAATTGCTACGCGATTTGCCAGCCTGCGTTGATCCGTGCGGCGAAAACGGCGAATTTCATAGCTTCGTGTGGGACGGCCCCGATTTTTCGCGGCCCGTCCCATGCGAGCGCGGAGAGGTCGTGTTGCGCGAAGAGCGCTTCACCTTTTGCGATTTACTGCCGCGCGCCTGACTCCCAATTTACGCGACGCAATCGGGGCAGGTGCCGTAGTAAGTCAGTTCGTGGTCTTCGATGACGAAGCCGCCCGGCAGAGTGACGCCGCGCGCTTTGGGCAGCGAGCAGGTATGAACGTCGAAGACGCGCGTGCAGGTGCGGCACTGAAAATGTTCGTGATGGCCGTGCTCCGCCGACTCAAAGCGCGATTCACCCGTTGGCAAAATGACCGCTTGAATCTGCTCGTTTTCCTGCAATAGTTTGAGGGTGCGATAAACCGTCGCGATGCCCAGTGAGTCCAATTTCTCGGTCGCTTTCGTGTGGATTTCGGGCACCGAAAGCGGCCCAGGCGCGTCGGCGATGACCTGCAAAATCGCCTCGCGTTGCTGCGTCTTGCGCTGCCCGATGGGCGCCTCGTTGCCCGTGTTCGCCTGAATTTTCTTGATCGCCATAAATTTTGCTCTTATTGATAATTTTATCAGTTTGGCGAAACCTTGGCACGACTGCGGCGCCGCCATCTTTGCGCAACAATGGCAACGGGGGCGGCGTAAAGCGCGCCCGCCATTTCGAGCGGCGTGTGATAGCGTTGCCACAACATCAGCGCGCCGTAAGCGACAATGACGCCGATGGCAACGGGAATTAACTTTTTATGCAAGAGCGCCAGCAAAGTCGCCAGACAGAGCGCGACGGCGAAGTGAGTCGAGGGAAAATCGGGCCCCAGCCAGCCCAAATGTTGAACCCATTTGGCGCTCTGTTGCACCAGCAAAGTCGCAATAACCGCGCGCAACAAGAACTCCCACGCGCGGGCGCGCTCAAGCCATAGCGCGCCCGCGACAACGCTCAGGCCGAGCAGAGGATTGACCGCATCGGCGATATGGTCGAGTTGAGCGTAGGTCATTTTTCAGGTGGCAGGTGAGTTGCCGTATGTTTTACAGAAATCGCGTAGGTTTTTCCCTCACCCGCCCTTGCGAGACTCGAAACTGCCTTGGCTTCGCCAGGCGACCACTCCCGTAGGGAGAAGGTTATAAGAAAGCGCAACTTGGAAGAAAGCTCTTTACGATTACGCCCGCCAAATTCCTTCTCCCTACGGCAGAGAGTGTCAGAGTCCCGCGAGGACGGGTGAGGGAAAAACCTACGCTTTTCGCCACCTGCCACCTAACTCACGAACGCGTCGTAAATCGCTTTCATGGCGCGCGCGAAATCGCTTTCGTCTACGCCGACGATGATGTTAATTTCACTGGCGCCCTGTGTAATCATGCGCACGTTGACGCCCGCTTCGCGTAGGGCGTCGAAGAGCGTGCCCGCCACGCCGACGCGATAACTCATGCCTTCACCAACCGTGGCCAACAGCGCCATCTTGGGCAGCAGTTCGATGCGATCCGGCTCTAAGGTGCGCTCCATTTCGCGCATCACGACGGCCTCTTTGCCGCCCAACTGTTCGTCCGAAATCACCACCGACATCGAATCAATCGCCGACGGCATATGCTCGAACGAAATATCGTTGTTCTCCAGCACCTCCAAAACGCGCCGCCCGAAACCGCGCTGTTGGTTCATTAAGGCTTTCTCGATGTAGATCGTCGAAAAGCCGACGCGCCCGGCGATGCCGACGATATCGCCCTGCGTCGCGTCGCGCGATGCCACGATGCGCGTGCCCGCGTCGTCGGGCGCGTTGGTGTTGCGAATCTGGATCGGAATGCCCGCTTCACTCGCCGGAAAAACCGTCTCTTCGTGCAAGACCTGCGCGCCCGCATAAGCCAACTCGCGCAGTTCGCGGTAGGTCACTTCGGCGATTGGCTTGGGATTCTCCACCACGCGCGGATCGGCCATCAGCAGGCCCGAAACGTCCGTCCAGTTTTCGTAAACGCTGGCTTCGACCGCGCGCGCCACGACGGCGCCGGTGATGTCGCTGCCGCCGCGCCCAAACGTTTTGATAAGTCCCTGTTTATCGCGTCCGTAAAAGCCGGGCACGACGTAAACCTTTTCGGTGTCGCCCATGCGCGCGCGCAGATTGCCATAGGAAATCGGGTCGAGCGCGCCATCTTCATCGAAGCGGATGCACTCGCCCGCCGGCACGAACTGCGCGCCCAGAAACTCGGCGACGATCAGCGCCAGACAAAACTCGCCGCGCGCCGCCATCCAATCGCGCGTCGCCAACGATGCTTCGCCGCGCGCCAACTTCGCTAATTCGGTCTGCGCCTCGTCAATCGGGTAAAGCAACGGCGCCAGACCCAAATCGCGCGCGATGTGCGCGTAACGCTCGCGGATTAAACCCAAAGGTTGCGAAAAGTCGAGGTTCTGTCCGGCCAAATGCCAGCAGGTCAGCAGCAAATCGGTGATTTTCTGATCGTCCGAGTTGCGCTTGCCGGGCGCCGAAACGACGACGAAGCGGCGACGCGGATCGGCGCGCACGATCTCGCGCACCTTGCGGATTTGAACGGCATCGGCCAGGCTGGTGCCGCCGAATTTACAAACGAGAAATTCCATTGTTTAAGGGGACAGGTGGCAGTTTTCAGTTGTCAGGATAGCAGTTGGCGCCAGTCAAAACAAAGCACCCACTGTTTAGCAGGTGCTTTGTTCGACTTTACGACGTTTCCAACTCCTGATTCCTGATAACTGACCAATCAGCCCGCCATCGCCACGACCAATCTTCCGGTCTGCGGGTTCCACTCGACTTGCGCGTTGAGCCCTTCCTCGAAGAAGCGGAGCGGCACCATCGTGCGACCCTGGAACAGGAAGGCGGCGAGTTCCATCATCACTTCGCGTTCGCCGATTTTGGCGACGTTGGAGCCGATGGTCAGCGTGATTTCGCGCCCGTCCTTTTTCGCGATGACGCGCTGATTGGCGGCGTCCCACTCCATTTTGCCGCCGGTCTTCTCGAACATGAAACGGAAGGCGGTCACGGCGGTATCGCCCATCAGCATCGAGGGCGCATCGCCGGTCACCGGCGCGCCGTTATACGAGACCTGAAGCGGACGCGGCAGCTTGACATCGGTGCCAATCGCGACTTTGGCATCGGTCGGCAAACCGTTGGAGAGCGCGACCAGATCAACTGGCAAACCGTAGCGCGCCGCGATGGCGCGAAGCGTGGTGTTGCGTTCGGCGCGGTAGGAAGTCGGAACCGGCAAGGCGGTCGCGGTGGAGATTTCGAGCGGCGCGTTGAGCGGCACGGCGACAATCGAGGCGCCACTGCGGTTACGCCTGGCGGCATCGGGACGCGGCAGGGCGGCGACGCGTTCGCCATTCATCGAAGCGGCGGCAGTCGTGGGGTTGGCGACGGTCTGCGGAATGAGCGAGGGCACGCCCAATCCCGAAGCCGATTCGTTCATGCGCGGCGCGCTGAGCGCGCTCAGTTGCGGGGCCGAGGCGCTGTTTCTGGCGACGCGCGTGGGCGCGACTTCGATGGGTTTGGCGCGTTGCTGCGAAGCCACCGCTTTGGAGAGGGCGCCGCGCGTCTGAGCCGGAAGCGCGCTGTTGGTTCCGACTTCGGGCGCGAGCGGCGCCAGGCGTTGGTTGTTCGCGACCGCTTTGGAGAGCGTGCCCGCAAGCGCCGCTTGCGCGGTTTTCGGCGGCGCGAGCGGCGTGGTCTGCGCCTCTCGCGTCAGTTTGCTGGCGGGCGTGCTGACCGAATCGGCGGTGACGGCGCGGCCCAGAATCGGACGCTCGGTGACCGCCGGCGCGCTGGTCTGCAAGGCGCGCGCGAGGGTTGGCTCGGTCGCGTTGGCGGCGATGGGACGAGCCGCGTTCAAAATACGCGTTTTGCCCGCCCTCGCGCGCGAAAGTTCGGCGTTGCTCAAGCGCGATTCGTCAACGCTCGCACTCTGGCTCAACACCGCCACGTCGGTCACCATGCGGCCCGATAAGCCTGGCTGGCTGAAGCGCGCGACGGCAATCGGCTGCGAACCGCGCGCACTTTCAATTGTGGCGCCCGTAGTTGGCGTCAACGCCAACTCGACGGCGGCGGCGCGGCTCAGGCTGGCTTCGCCCGCGTTGCGCTGGCCGATGGGCAACGAAAAAGCCCTGGCGATGCGCGTCGGTTCGGTGCGCGTCGGCGCGGCTTCGACGATTGGCGCGGCATCGGTCGGTGCGGCCTCAACGGTTGGCGTGACTTCGACGGTTGGCGCGACCTCGGTTGGCGCGATTTCGTCGGGCGTGACTTGCGCGATACGCGTTTCGTCGGCAACGGGCGCGGCAACGGTCGGCGCGGTCGCGACTTCGGGCGACGCGATTTGCGGGACGGTGCGCGGGGCGGCGGGCACCGAGGCGCCGGGCGCGTTCACGCGCGGCAGTTGGATGCCGGGGTTATCGAACGACGGTTGCGCAAAGCTCGGCGACGACAGCGCGGGCGCGTTTTGGCCGTAAGTCGAGGGCGCGCCCATTTCGGGCGATTCAGATTGGGGAACCGGGCGCGTTTGCGTCGCGGGCGCGGAGCTGCGGGCGGGCGCGGCGTCGGTTATCGTCGGCGCGGCTTTCTGGGCAACTGTGGGCGCGGCGGGCGTGGGCACGGCCAGCACTCTCGCGGGTTTTTCCGGCGCAGGAACGGCTTTGGCGTCCACCTTGGGCGCTGCGGATTCGCTGAGTTTTTCGCTCGCCAGAACCTTCTGCATCTGGCGCTGGCCGTCCAGCATATCCTGGACGCGCGTGGCGTTAATCTGGTTGTTGACGATGCCAAACGTCAGAGGTGGCGCATCGCCCTGCTGGTCGAGCGAATCGAAGGCGAGCGCCTTCAAAACATAAAGACCGTCGGGGATATTCTTGCCGATGGTATCGAGGTTCACCTTATAAGGCGGCTGATTCATGAACCACGAGTAGGCCGGCTTATTGGGCGTGTCGGCGGGGTTGATGGAGATCTGAAGCATCTTGACGCCGAAGTTATCGGCGGCATTGACTTCGAGCTTCATCGAGCCGGAAATTTCCTGAAACGGCTCGATTCCAACCCAGCGCAGGTCGGGCACCTGAGTGTCCACTACGCCTTTGTTGTTGACGAAAACGGTGACTTCGCTCCAGCCGCGAAATCCCTGCGAATCGGTGACGCGCACCGTCAGTTTGTGACGGCCTTCGCTTAACAGACGGGTGTCGAAATCGTAGGATGACGAGGCGAAACTCGAAATCTCCATCGGCCCCTTGGTCGCAGATTTGTCGTCGATGAACATCTCGACCGACTGCGGGTTATATTTGCGCGCCGTGACCTGAATCAAGATGCGATATTTGCCTTTGAGAACGTCGTTATAGCCCGGCTTGACGATCTGAACGAGCGGCCCATTTTCGTCGCTTTCAACCGTGGGCGCCGCCTGAGCGGGCCCAGCCAGCAAAGCGCCCGCACAAAGTGGTGCGCTCGCGGCCAGAGCCAAGGTCAAACGCCGCGCGTTGAGGGCAAAATCGGAAACGGCAAAGGCAGAGACGGGGCGCAAAGCGCGCACGGAGGGGTGACTTGAAAAGCGAGTTCTCATCGGAAATCCTGAAAGGTTGAGTGTTCCCAAAAAGTTGGAAAAATCTTCGTCACGGCCAACGCCGCTAAAAACGAACATCTTACTTTCCCGCGCGCGTTCGACACTTATCGCGCAGGAAGCTGGGCGCGGCATTTTAACACAAATCGCACCGAAACGCCAAACACCAACTTGCAAACTGGGAACAATCGCCAACATCTTATCACGCTGGCGCGCTGCCGTCAAAAACTGTGGCGCCCAAAAAAAAATCGCCGCGCTTAAATTGCGTGTTATGACGAAAAATTAACCTTCTGATGAGGCGAAACGCGCCGAAAATGAGTGGTGAGTTGTGGACTGTGGGTAGTGAGTGGCGAAAGTTCGTAGTCTCGCCGTGAGGCGAGTTCATAAAGCAAAATTCTTCATCCTAAACGGAGAAAGTAAAATCTGAATGAACTCGCCTCACGGCGAGACTACGAACTTTCGCCACACCTACAACTCACCACTCACCGCAGCTAAACTTCACCTCTCATGCGCCTCGGCAATACCACGAAATACGCGTTTCAAGCGTTGGCCTATCTGATTCGCTCCCACGCGCGCGACGAGCGCGCGCAAATCGGCGACATCGCGGCGGCCTGCGAGATTCCGCGCAAATATCTCGAACAGGTTCTGCTCGACCTCAAAAGCGCCGGTTTGCTCGAATCGAAGAAAGGGCAGGGCGGCGGCTATAAACTCAGCCGCAGCCCCGACCAAATCTCCATCGGCGAAGTTTTGAGCGCGATTCAAGGCGATTTGCTGCCGATTCCCGATTGGATTGACGACGAAAATTCTAACTTTTCGACCGATTCCGGCCTCAAAGATGTCGTCAGCCGCGCCCGCGATTCGGTGACGCGGATATTTGAGCAAACCTCGATTGAAGTGCTGGTCTGTCGGCCCGAAACCTGGACTTGATGCGGTTCGCATATCGAACTGTTTGGATGCGCGACTAATGTCGCTTTGCGGGGCTTACGCCCTCTTCCAATCTTAGGTTTTTTCATTCGCATCAAGATTGGATGCGCGGCAAGCCCCGATAAGCGACGTTAGTCGCGCATCCGCTTAAACTGCGCCGTATGGCGATTTCGCGCGGCGAGAAGAAACTACTGGCCGTCTGCGCGCTCGCCCTTGCCATCCCGCTTGTCGTTGCCGCGTTCTTCGGGCACATCAACCAAACGCCCGTCATCCCGATTCCGGCTTATCCCAGAGCGCCGCAACCCAACGGCTATGATTTGTATGTCGCGGCTGCGAACTCGATAAAAGCTGTTGTTCCCTCGGCGGGTGTGGCGACCGATACGCAGGAAGTCACCGACCCTGAAGTTGCGGCCCAGCGCTACAGTTTGGCGCGCAAAAACGCGTGGTTGGCCAAAAATCAAGCGGGCTTTGCTTTCTTCGACCGCGCGCTAACTCTTCCCGCTCTGGCGCCGCCCGACCGCACCATTGGGCGGGGAAGCGGCGCGCGCGGCGCCCTGCGCGAACTCGCGCGCAACAAGCTCACCCAAAGCGATGCGTTTTGGATGCGCGGCGATGCCAACGGCGCGCTGCAAAGCGGATTGGACATTGTGCAAATGGGACATCAGATTCGGCGCGGCGGACTGTTGGACAATTTGGTCGGTATCGCCGTTGGCACGATGGGGCGCGCTACAAACCATCAAACCGTCGAACAACTGGACGCCGCTCAAGCGCTGCGCGCCGCGCACCGTTTGGAAAAAATGCTGGCAACGCGTTGGAGCTTGGCTCAGGCGCTGACCGAAGATAAATATGGTCTCCAGAGCATCTGGCTGCAAGCGTTTCGTGCGCAGGGCTGGCGCTCGGACGTGGCCAACGGAAGTCCAAACCCCGCCTGGAACGAAATTCCGTTGATTTACATCACTTCCAAACAGAAAATTATTGATGATACGGGCGCGGTTTTAGACCGGCAAATCGTCAGAGCGCGCTTGCCCTATCTTCAACAAACGCTGCCACCGCTCGATCTGGGCGATCCCTTCGTCAAAGATTACCAGCGTTGGGGAGCACGCGCGCGCTTTATTAATGCGCGTGATTTGGCGGGCGATCAGTTGTTAATGTTGCGCTTGGCGCTACGAGCCCACCGCGTTCAAAACGGCTTTTATCCCCAAGATTTGAACGCCCTCACGCCCAATTTTCTTACGTCAATTCCCGCCGATCCGTTTGGCGCAGGCGAACCCTGGCGCTATCAGTTGAACGGCAAAAATTACGAGTTGTGGAGCATCGGCCCCGACGGAAAAGACGATGCCGGCACGCCAATTTCGTGGCAAAGGTCGCCGCGTCTACGTCTGGGAGAACGCTCGCGTTTGCCCGCCGCAATGCCCGATTCGACAGGCGATATCGTCGCGGGTAAAAACAATTAGCGGCACTAAATTCAGTTCTGTGATAAAGTGGATTCATGTCCGCACAAAAATTTCAAGACAAAACGCTGAGCGATTTCGTGAGCGCGCGCCGCTTTCCCGCCGTCATCACCGGCGCGCACATTCGCGAACTGCGCGAGAATCCCCAGTCCGACGAAACGCTCGATTTCGTCGGCGGCTATCTCGGCTTCGACGCCCGTTCGCATCACGCTTTAGAGGCGTTACTTTCCAGCTTGAGCGGCGCCAAAGGCGGCGCGTTCTGGCTCAACGGCGTTTATGGCGCGGGCAAAAGTCATCTGCTGGGCGTCGTTGCTCTGCTGTGCGATGGCGCGGGACGCGAAGTTTTCGGCGCGCTTTATCCGGCGTTTGCGCCGATGCTGGGTAAGTTTGAACCGCGTCTGGTAATTTCGATTGCGCTCGATGATTACAGCGCGCGCAACTTCGATTTGGAGGGCATCTTCTGGCGCGAATTGGAAGTGCAGGCCGCGCGGCAAAACTTGAGTTTGCCCGCGCGCGACGCCAATGAATCGCGCGCCGAGAACTTCGCGCAACTGGAAAGCGCGCTACGCGAAAATGGATTGCACGGCCTCGTCATTTGCATTGACGAGGTTTCGTTGTTTCTAGGCGGGCGCGAGCGCGAAGGCTTGCAGAGCGACGCCGCTTTTCTGCAATTTCTGGGGCAACACGCGCGGCGCGCGGCGCTGTGGGTTGTAGGGGCGCTTCAAAAGACAGTTGAAGACATAGGTGACCTCGAAGCCTATTCGCTGGGCCAAATTCGCGACCGCTTTACGACATTGCCGCTTTCGCTGGCGCATTTGCCCGCTCTGGTCGAGGCGCGATTACGCATCATTGACGACGCCAAAGCCGTAGACGAATTGTGCGCGCAAACCTTCGCCGCGCAAGCCGAAGCCTTGCCGAGATTGGACTTCGGGCCGCAGGAATGGCGCGCTTTGTTCCCCTTTCATCCGTCTACCATCGCCTTATTGGAAAGCGTGACGAGCCGCTTCTTTTCGCGCACGCGTTCGGCGGCGCTGTTTTGCGCGCACGCGCTGGAAAAGTGCGCCGACGAAGCGGCGACGGTGCGCTTGGGGCCGGAACGGATTTGGGATTATTTCGTGCCCGAATTGGAATCGCATCCCGATTTGCGCGCCCTCGGCGAAGTGTGGGAAAGTTGGGAGCCTCTGGCGGCTTCGATTGCGCCTGACGATGCCGATGATGTGCGTCGCACCATGAAGTTTTTGTTGGTCAGCAAAATCGCGGGGCAGGCGCCGACGCCGCTTCACGTTGCCAACGCACTGGGCTTCGATGTCGGGTTGGGCGGCGATGGCAACATTGATTACGCGCGACAGTTGCTGGAAAAGTTGCGCCGCAACGCGCCGTTTGTGGCATTGGAACGCGGCGACGAAAACAGCGATGACCGCTATGCGATTGATCTGGGCAAACGCGTCGGCGAGTTGGCGCGCCGTCATATCGCTCTGGCCGCCGAAGGTTTGAACGCGGGCGACGCGCGTTTGATGGCTCACGCGTTACGAGCGGCGAAGGGCGAACCGATGCCGTTGTCGGAGTTGAGCGGCGGCGCTCTGGCGACGATGTGGGCGAATTCGCCGCGTTCCATCGCGGTTGATGTCGAGAGCGGCGCGTCGGCCTCGACCCTCGCCAATCGGATATTGTCCACGCGCGAGGCGGGCGCCTCGGCGAGCGCGTTTTTGCTGGTGTTGCCGCCGTTTTCGCGCGACGAATGGGATAGAGAACCGGTCTTGAAGCTGCTCGAAGACCCGCGTGACCGCGCCGCGTTTTGGATGTGGAAGCCGCGCCCCGCCGCGCGCGACGAATGGGAATTGTGCCGCGAAGGCGAGGCGGCAAATTTGGCGGCAAATGATCCGGCGCTGGCCGATAACCGGCGCGGACGGGCAATTTTGGAATATCTGGAGAAGGGCGCTGGGGCTCGCGACGCGCAACTCGCGCGCGTAGTGACACGGCTTTATCTCGAAGGCGAATTGGTGCTGGGAACCGGCGCCGCCATCGAAGCTGCCGAACTCGCGCGCGGCGAAACTTTCGCGGCCTTATTGGAGAGCATCGCCGATTTCGCCCTGCCGCAACTGTTCCCGCGTTGGCCCGAAGTGGCGCCGCGCGCGCGCTTGCTCACGCCCTCCAACGCCGACGCGTTGTGCCTGGAAATCTTGCGGCGACCCGCCGACGAACCGTTTTTCGCGCCCTCGCTCGAACGATTGGCGCGCCACGTCGCGATGCCGCTGGGACTCGCGACTTCGAGCGCGGGGCGTTGGAAAATCGCCGCCGGATTGGACGCATGGCGTGAACCGTTTATCCGCAGCGTCGGCGGCGGCGCGACGCTTTCGGCGCTCGAAGCGATGTGGGCGAAAAACGAGTGGGGCTGGCCCGCCGAAACTTTCGGATTGGCCGTCTGTGCCTTATTACGCGGCGGCGAGTTAAACGCTCTGGATGCGCGCGGCCAAACGCTGGCGCCCGCGCAAATCGGGTTGCCGCTCCGCCGTAGCGTTCATTCGCTCAAACCGGGCGAATTGCCCGAAAGTCAACTGTGGACGCGCGCGGCTTCTTTTGCCAACACGGTTTTGGGCCTGAAAATCGGCGCGGCTACGTTCGAGACGACGCAAACTCTGGCGACGCAAATCGCGAGTTGGCAAGCCGAAACCACGCGCGAACTGGAACTGGCGCGCGCGCGCGCCACGCAATGTCGCCGCCAACTGAATCACGAAAACGCCAGTTGGCCACGCTTTGAAGCCGCCGCAAATGTCGTCGGCGAAGTGTTGCAATCGTTGCCGTGTAACGGCGCGCCCGAAGCGTTAATCGAAAGCGCGGCGCGACTCGACGGCGAGGCGATTGCGCGCGCGACGCGCGAACTGGAAGTCACGGGCGCGCTCTTGGAAACGCGTTTGCCGACGCTTTTGTCAACTCACGCGATGTTGGGCGCGGGCGATGGCGCGGCGCCGCCCGAACTGCGGCAGAGTCGCGGCGAACTGCGCGCGCGCTTCGCGGCGGGCGAGACCGTGTTGCGCGACGACGATTTATTGGAAAGCGCCGCCCGTTGGAACACCGAATATGCCGAAGCCTACGTTGCGTGGCACGGCGCGCAACACGATGCCGCGCGCTGGAATTCGTTGCGCCGACTGGGGCAATCCGACGCTTTGCGCGCCCTCGAACGGCTGGCGATATTGCGGCATCGTCCGCTCGAAGGCGGCGCGCAGATTCGACAGGATTTGGACGAAGAGTTGGCCAAATTCTGCGCGCGCGACGGCGTATTGGAACGCGGCGGCGCGACCTGCGCTTCGTGCGACTTGGCGTGGGGCGAGCGATTGCAATTGGCCGACCCCGCCCTCGTCGAGGCGCGTATCGAGAGCGGGTTGGCGCCCCTGCGCGATTGGATTGGCGATGCCGAAGTGCGACCGCATCTCGAACGACGCCGCAGCGCGCTGTTGGATTGGGACGGCGAATCGGGCGAATTAAGCGCGCTGTTGACGCCCGCCACGCTGGCTGATTTGGACGCGGCTCTGGCGCCGCGCCGTCGCGTCGCGCGCAGTTTTGGCGAACTGCAAAGCGCGTTAAAAGAGTGTCGCACGCAGGGCGAATGCGCGGCGACGTTTGCGATTTGGCTCGACGGCGGACAGGGTTTGGCCAGCGAAGATGAAGTGGTGTGGGAAGCGTGAGTTGCGGGTGTGCAGAGAGCGTCGAGGTTTTCCCTCACCCACCTTCGCGGAGCCAAGGCAGTTCTGAGCTCCGCGAAGGTGGGTGAGGGAAAACCGTCGCGCTTTCCGCATAGTTCTAAAACTGCCGTCTGGCGGAACCCTACGCGTGGCAGCCCTGTCTTACTTCCCCGATGCTTCCCCGTCTTCGTTTTGCCCTTCCTCTCGCCGCCGTCTGTGGCGGCGCCCTGCTCATTACGCCCGCCGTCGCCGCGCCCGCCAAACCCGCCGCCGTTGCCGCGCCCGCTCTGGCGCTCGATGGCTGGGCCTACGAAATGGCCGATGACGCGCTGGAAAACCGTTGGAGTTTTCGCGCGCGTCCGACGGCTTTTAAGGCGGGCGAGGCGCGCGCGGTTTTCGGCTGGAAAGACGCCCGCAATTTCGCGCTGTTACGCGTGACGCCGACGCAAATCGAACTGTGGAACGTCGCCGATGGCGCCGCGCGCAAGTTGGGCGGCACGGCGCGCGACGCGGGCGAAATTAGCCTGCAAATTCAGGGCGAACACGTTCGCGTTTTGCTGGCCAATCAGAGCATTATCGAAGCGCAGTTGAAATTGGCGGGCCAGCAATTTGGCATCGCGACCAAAGGCGGTTTTAGCTGGGACGCGGGCGATGTGCAGCCGACCGAAGACGTGGTTTTTCGCGACGATTTCATGCGCGCGCAGGGGCCCGACGATGCCGAAGTTCCCTCCGAGTGGACGGTCGAGGGCGGCTGGAAAACTTCGGGTTCGCTGGGGCCGAAATCGGATGCGGCGCTCAACCCCAATCCGTTTATTTTTCGCGCCAGCCTGGAGCCGCAAGCGCTGCAAAGCCGCGAAGCTGTCGCACGCGCCGGTCGCTGGTTCTGGAGCGATTATGCCGTCACCGCGTCGGTGCGCGCGACCGATAACAGCGACAGCGCGCCCTTGACCGCCGCGCTCGAAGCGTTTGGCGGCGAGGGGAATGGTCTAGTTGCCGAAATTGATTTTCGCGCGAACGTCGCGCGCATTCGGCAGGGCGGCAAAGTTCTGGCGCAGTCGGCGCCCTTCGATACCGAAGCGGGCCAGTGGCATCGCGTTCGCTTCGAGCCAGGGCCAGGCATGGCGCGCTTATTGGTTGACGGCATCGAGCGCGTCCGTGCGCCGAACGTGACGCTGGCACAGGGCGAAATCGCGTTGCGCGCCAAGACCGGCGGCGCCAATATGGTGGATTTCGACGACATCTGGGTGGCGCCTTTGGCCGACCAGAAAGGTTGGGGCGAAGGTTTGTTGCCCGAACGATTTCAGAAAGATCGCCTGATGAAGAACTGGGCGAGCGCGGCGGCGGCGTGGAAGCGCGGCGCCGACGGAACGTGGTGGAATACCGGCGATTTCTTTGGCGCCTCGGAAGTTTCGCTATCGATTCCCGAACTCGCCGATGGCGCCGGAATGAGTTTGAATTTGGGCGCCAGAGACAAAGCCGCCAGCACGAAATTTGTCGTGTTGCGCGCGGGTGATCAGGTTAGTTTGGGCTTTGAAAATGGGGCCCAGACCAAAGTTCCCGTTGCCGAGGCGACTGGCAAAACCGTCGTCGTCAAAAGCACGCCGAGGGGCGCCAATGAAGTTCTCTCGCAGGCGTTTTTGAACGGCAAACAGATTGGAAGCCAGACCGATAAACGCGTGGTGGGCGGCACCAAGATTGGCGTGACGCCGCTCAAAAATGGCGTGCCTCTGGGCGCTGTCGCGCCCCAACAAATTTCGCTCTCTTCGGGCACCTTCGAGCGTGATGGCAAAGCGATTATCGGCGTGAATATCACGCCGGTCACCGCGCAAATCGCGCGCGAAAACGGTTTGCCCAACGCGGTCGGAGCCATCGTGGATAACGTCGAGGCGGACAGTCCGGCGCGCAAGGCGGGCGTGCAGGTCGGCGATGTCGTGGTCGGCGTCAACGGAGGCAACGTGGTGGATGTGGACTCGATGAGAGTGGCCGTCGGCGCGGTGAAGCCGGGCGACAAAGTCACGATCGACCTGTTGCGCGCGCGCGGCGACGGTTCGGGCATTGACTGGGAAAACGCGGTCGCCACGACCGACGCGATGCTCGACTATAACTTTACTACGGCGCCGACCGATTGGCGCGCGGCGCGCGGGCGCTGGGAAGTCGCCGAGCGTTGGACGTGTTCGCCGCAGTGGAGCTTTTTCGGCGCCACCAATTCCGACGCACCGATTTTGTGGAGCCGCTTCCAGACGCCAGGCGATTGGACATTGGAAGCGTTTCTGGCGACGCCGATGGATTTGACGCGCGGCGAGCGTTCGCCGGTTGACCTGAACGTCGGCGTCGGCGGCGACGGCCAAGATTTGGCGAGCGGTTACTCGTTCGGTTTCGCCACCAACGAGCGCAAAAATAACACCATCTGGCGCGGTGACGAAGTCGTTTCGCAAAAGCCGTTCGAGTTGCCGCCAGGAACCGGCGAAACGCATCAGGATTGGTTTTATGTGCGCTTGGAAAAGCGGCAGGTCGGCAAAAGCGTGAACTTTAAGTGGAGCGTCAACGGGCGCGAAATCGCCAACTACACCGACGACAATCCGCTTCCTGATGGTGGCAGACTGGCGTTCTGGAGCAAGGCCGGCGGTATTTCCATCGCGCGCATGAGGCTGTGGAATTCGGGCTTAATTACGCCCAAACCAGCGCCGTTTACGCCGATGCCAAAGGTTGTGCCCATCGAGAATCCTCTGGGCAAATGGGACGCGCGCGGCGCGGGCACCGATGCTTCGGCTCTGGTGTTGCCAGTCGCGGCGCAGACGGCGGGCGCATTGCAAATCGTCAACCCACAGAGCGGCGGCGATTGGACGACTTACATTACGCGCACGCCGTTTTCCCCCGCGCTGCATCCGACGATTGAGTGGGAATATAAGATGGACAAGGATGTGAAGTTGAATCTTTACGCGAAAATCGAGGGCGAGTGGCGCGAAATCGTCTGGAGCGGCGGCAAGAGCGATGGGAAGAACCTGAAATCGTTGGGCAGCTTCGCGGTGATTGCCGATGGGCAGTGGCATCGCGCGAGTTTCGATTTATTGGCCGCAATGCGCGAGAACGAGTTGGGCGATAAACCGGTCGAAGCGCTGGCGTTCGCGGCGCCCGATGCGGATTATTTGCGCGCCGGTTTGGGCGGCAATCATCTGGGCGCCAAGCTGGAGTTGCGCGGGTTCGCGGCACCGGTGTTGATGGCGAAGGTGGAGTGAATGGTGTTGTGGCGGTTATAACGTTCTTCCCTCACCCCAGCCCTCTCCCGGAGGGAGAAGGAGCACCCGCAAGAATTGTATTATCCGCAAGAACTAACTTTTGAAGTCAGTTTTTGCCACTTTTACCTTCTTGCGAGTGCTCCTTCTCCCTCCGGGAGAGGGCTGGGGTGAGGGAAGAACGTTATAACCGCCGCAACGAAAACCGTTCCCCGCCCAATCTTCATAAACTGAGATTTGATGTCCCAATCCCCACTGAAAGTTATGCCGATTGTCGGCACGCGTCCCGAAGCGGTCAAAATGGCGCCGCTCATCAACCTGCTACGTTCGCGGCCCGATGAGTTCGACGTGAAAGTCTGCGCGACCGCCCAGCATCGCGAAATGCTCGACCAGGTGATGAACGCCTTCGATGTCGGTTACGATTATGACCTCAACATCATGCAGCAGGGCCAAACTCTGACGCAGGTGACCACGCGTGCGCTGCAAGGTTTGGAAGACGTTTTACGCGAGGCCAAGCCCGATATAGTGTTGGCGCAGGGCGATACCACGACGGTTTTGGCCGCGAGTCTGGCGGCGGCCTACGCGCAAATCGCGTTCGGCCATGTCGAGGCGGGACTGCGCACCGACAACAAGTTCGACCCGTTTCCCGAAGAGCTGAACCGCCGTCTGACGACACAAGTCACCGATTTGCATTTCGCGCCGACCGACCAATCGAAGCGCAATCTGCTGCGCGAAGGCGTGCCCGAATCAGCGATTTATCTGACCGGCAACACGGTCATTGACGCCTTGTTGCAGGTGACGCAGGGCGGCAAGAAAGTGACTGCAGAGACTGGCGAACGGATGATTCTGGTGACGACACACCGCCGCGAGAATCTGGGCGCGCCGTTGGAAAATATCGTCGGCGCATTGAGTGATATTCTGGCGAAGTTTGAAGATACGCGCATCGTTTATCCGATGCACAAAAATCCCGCCGTGCGCGAAATCGTGCGGCGCGAGTTGGGCGATAATCCGCGTGTCGAACTGATCGAAGCGTTGGATTACTTGCCGTTCGTGAAAGCGATGGAGCGGGCGCACTTGATTTTAACCGATTCGGGCGGCGTGCAGGAAGAGGCGCCCGCGCTTGGCATTCCGGTTTTGGTTTTGCGCCGCACCACCGAGCGGCCCGAAGGAGTGACGGCGGGCACCGCTAATTTGATCGGCACCGAGCGCGCCGACATCGTCGAGGCGGCGTCGCTGCTGCTGGGCGACGAAGCGGCTTATGCCGCGATGAGTCACGCGGCCAACCCGTATGGCGACGGCAAGGCGGGCGAGCGGATTGCCCAAGCGCTGTTGCACTGGGCGGGGCGCGGACAGAGGCCGGATGATTTCGTGGTTTAAGTGAGTTAGGCGAGCGATAGTTTTCGGCGGGCGATAGGTTTGGCCCCCTCTGTCGCTCCGCGACATCTCCCCCGCAAGCGGGAGAGAAAAGCGCATTTACAATCGCCATTAATGCGAGAAAACTGGCGGCTGACGCAGAATCTAACGCCGCTTTTCTCTCCCGCTTGCGGGGGAGATGTCGCGGAGCGACAGAGGGGCCCAAACCTATCGCCCGCCGAAAACTATCGCTCTCTAAAAAAACAAATGTCCCTGATTTCCCCGCGCGAGCAACGCCACTGGAGCGACCGGCGCATCCTCTTTCTGGTGGCGCTGGCGACGCTTATCGTCACCGTCATCTGGCACATCCCGGCAGAAGCCGAGTTCCTCAGCGAACGCACTGGCGAACTGTTTCTGGCGCTCACGCTCGCGATGGCGACGGTCTACATTCTGCGGCCCGTCGTGCGTTTAATCGAGCGGCCCTTTGGCAAATCGCCCAAAGCCAAAATGTGGGCGACGCTGGCGACTTTTGTCCTCGCGTGCCTGGCGCTTTACCTGATGTTTCTGGTCGGCTTCGTGCCGGTCAAGAACGATGTCAGCGAACTGGTGCGCAACTTCTGGCCGCGCGACCCCGCCGCGCGGTTGGCGCTGATTCAGAAATGGCAGGCCTCGGTCAACGCGACTTTAGAGCCGTATCGCAGCTTTCTGCCCGCCGATGTGAGCGCCGACCCGACTTACATTCAGGAACAGCTCAAGCCGATTACCAAGGGTTTGGGCAAATGGCTGGCAGGGCAGAAAACGCATCTGGGATTCATCGTCGAGGTTCTGCTGATTCCCGTTCTGGCCTTTTATTTTCTGTCCGAAGGCCCGCAAATTCGCCGCGAGGCGCGTTTGTTCGTGCCGCCCGCGTGGCGCGCGCCGCTCGCGCGCATGGCGCACCACTTCGATTTCGTGCTCGATGGCTATGTGCGCGGCCAACTTTGGATGTGCATTATCGCCTGGGTTCTGGTGACGATAACCCTATTGATTCTGGGCGTGCCGCACGCCGTCACGCTCGGCCTCATCGCCGGAATTACGCGCGCGATCCCGGTGATTGGGCCGCTTTTAGGCGCGATTCCCCTGTTGGTGGTTTGCCTGTTTTATACCAAAAGTCTGCAAACGACCGGCATTTTGCTGGGCGCCTTTATGCTGATGCACTTGCTGGAATCGAAGATTCTGCTGCCCAAAATCGTCGGGCATCATGTGGATTTGCATCCGGTTTCGGTGATTATCGCCTTACTGATCGGGCTGGAGTTCTTCGGTTTCATCGGCGTGTTTCTGGCGGTGCCGATTGCGGCGGTTATCAAGATACTGCTGGTCGAATACCAGTTCGAGCAGGAACAGAAACGGATGGCCAAAGCGGGCGCATTATCGGGAGTTGTGGTGGTCGAGAAAGTCGCGCCTGTGGAGGAGGGTTAGGCGTCGGATTAAGGCGGAGGAGAAAAACGATGATTCGCTACAACGATATAGACAAACTTAACATGAAGCCAGAAGATCGGGAGGAGCTGAAAATTTTGGTGGCCGGAACCGATAAGTTTCTGCAAGACATCAAGCAGAAGCCAGAACTGGCCACCCAATTTCTTCAGGAGATTGGTCTGCTCGACGCCGATGGCAACCGCGTAATTTTGCCAGGTGAGGAGCACCTGAATCTTAACGGCAACGGGGCCAAAAATGGCGAGGTCGCATGAGCTTGCTTCCTTTTGAAGAATGGGCAGATTACGAGCTCACGGCTGGGCTGACGTTGGGATTTCACGGTTGCGATGCTTCCTTGGGCGAAGCCGTTTTGAGCGGAAACGGCACGCGCTTGTCTCCAAGCGAGAACGATTACGATTGGCTTGGCTCCGGCATCTACTTCTGGGAAAACAATCCGCAACGCGCTTACGAGTTCGCCGCAGAGCGAGCGCAGGGAGGTCGCAACTCGCGCGGAAATATCCAAACCCCGTTTGTTTTGGGAGCCATTCTCAACCTGCAACGTAATTTGAGTCTGGCCGATTCCAGTGCTCTGCATCAGGTTAAGCACGTCTATGACGTGCTGTCCGAAGCCGCCGCCGACGAAGGCAAACCGCTTCCAACCAACGGCCTTGGTCTGCGCGCGTAACCTCGACTGCTTCGTTTTTAACGCGCTTCATCGTTGGCGCCAATCCGTCGGTTTGCCCGCTTACGATAGCGTGCGCGGCCTGTTTTGGGAAGGCGACGAACTTTACCCCGGCGCCGGAATGCGCGAGGCCGATCACGTCCAAATTTGCGTGCGCAATCCCGAATGTGTGCTGGGCTATTTTCGCCCTCAACGACGCGCCGCCCGTGCGCAAGCGGCGAGCTAAGCTAACTCTCAGGCGAAGGCGCGCAAACAATTGTAACCTCGGTATTCACCCGCGCGAGCGTTTGCGTCACACTGTCCGCCCGACTTTCGTCGTTTCCATCGCCGTTACTTTCGCACTCCATGAACCTTTCCGCTCTGCTGCGCGCTGCGCGCCGCCTGACGCGCGTCGTCGCGCCCGTTCTCGCCCTAATTGCGCCACTTTTCGGCGCCTTCTCCGCCCACGCGCAATCGGTCTCCGACGCCGTTCAAGCCTCCGATAAAGTTTTGCCGCCGCAACCGGCCATCGAAATCTGGCACGCCATCGTGCTGGGATTGGTGCAGGGCTTGACCGAATTTATTCCGGTCTCGTCGTCGGCTCACCTCAACATTACCCATCATTTTTTGGGGCAGCCGCGCGAACTCACCTTCGACGTGTTCCTGCACGTCGGCACGACGGCGGCGCTGATCTGGTATTTTCGCCACGACTGGAAAGAGTTGCTCACCGTCAAGCGCCTGGCGCCGCTCCGCAACTTGGTGTTCATCGCCTGCGTGCCCGCCGCGATTGCGGGCGCTGGACTACGCGATCTGGAAAACAAACTGCCGATTTTTACCGACATTCGCTTTAACGCCGTGATGCTCGCCGTCGCGGGCGCGATTTTGCTGATCTCGGATCAGGTCGGCACGCAGGAGCGTTCCATCGAGAAAATCACGCTCAAAGATGCCTTGATTATCGGGGCGTCACAGGCGATTGCGTTGATTCCAGGCGTTTCGCGGTCGGGTTCGACGCTGACGGCGGGCCTGTTTTTGGGCTTGCAACGCGCCGATGCCGCGCGGTTTTCGTTCTTGATGTCGTTGCCGATTACCCTGGGCGCCATCGCGTTCGAGTTTCGCGGGTTTCTCAAAGAGGGCGGCGTGATTAACGCTTCTTATTTGACGATTGGAATTGGCATCGTGACGGCGGGCGTTTCGGGTCTGTGGGCGATTGGCTTCTTGTTAAACTATCTCAAGACCAAGGACGTGACGCCATTTTTCATCTGGCGTCTGGCGGTTGCCCTGCTGGTTTTTGGTTTGTTGCTGGCCGGAATCGGCAATGCCCCCGGTTGATTGAGAGGTTGCCGTTGGGCTGTTGTTTGGGCGCCGTCTGGCTTGCGCCCCAATAACCTTGATCGCGTGCAGAAACTGCTGTTGCCAAGCCGTAGGGCAAGAACCGTTCATCCGTTGAAAGCTGTATTTTGCGCACTTCTTCCATGCTCCATTTTTTCGGCGAAATTCCCCACCCACGAGGTGATTCGTGGCTCGTGTAATCTGTGGACGCTGCGGCCACTATACCGCGCCCGGCTCGACCTACTGTCCCAACGATCATTGGGTTTTGCTCGATGATTTGCCGGACTACGAAAACCCGACTGGCGCACGCATTGACTTCGTTTTGCCCGCGCAAAACGCGGGTTTATTCGCGCGTCGCGGCGAAGAAAAGCAACGTGATAATCTGGAGCGCGCCTACAAAAACAGTTTGGAGACGCGCCTGGAAAAATGGGAAAAGCAACTCGAAACCGAGCCCGATGACGCCGCCATCACGCGTCGTCTGGGGCTTCTGGCGATGCTCGAAGGCCAAATCGAGCGTGCCTCGGCTTTGCTCGAACGCGCGCGCGGGCTCGACCCCGATAACTTTGAAGCGCTCGTCAACCACGCCGTCATTTTGGCGCGGCGCGGCAAGTTGCAGCCCGCCATTGACTTGCTGTTGGAAGCGCGCAAACGGCAGCCCACTTCGCCGATTGTATTATTTAATCTGGCTTTGGTCGGCTTGCAGGCGCGGCGCGCCAATCAGGTTTACGAGGCGATTGACGCTTTGGAAAAGCTGTGGCAAAGCAACCTCGCCATCGCCACCGATTATCACGACGATGCCGTGACGGTGCGCGGGTTGGCGCTTTTAATTGAGGGCAAGCCCCGCGAGGCGTTCGCGCAGTTGGAGGCGGCGGTCAGCCATAACGTCAATCTGGGGATTTCGGAGGCCGAACTCAACAACCGGCGCCAGTCCGACCGGCGTCAGAACGATCGGCGCAAACAGAGCATTCCCGTCGAAAATGACCGGCGACAAGGCCCGCGTCGTCAGGGCGACCGTCGCACGACCGAAGCCGATTTGATCGACTTCATGGAGAACGGCGGCTTCAACGAGGCTGGCCAGAGCTTCGAGGCCCACGATGTCGCTGACGCCGGTGCTGACGGCAACGCCAAGGTGAAACTGGACGGGCGCGCCGAGGCCGATGCGCTCAACAATCTGGCCCTCGCCGAGGCCGCGTTGGGCGAAATCAACCGCGCCGTCGCCCGCTTGCGCGCGGCTTTGCGCATGGAGCCAGGTCACGTTCAGGCGCTCAACAATCTGGGCGTTCTGGCGCTTCAGCAGGGCGATGCCGCCGTCGGCGAGCGCTATCTGGACGCGGTGCGGCAGGTCGAAGAAGCGACCGGTGCCGTGGACGCCGTGACCTGGAACCATCTGGGCGCGGCGGCTTCGGCGCAGGGCAACGTCGAAAACGCGCTGGAATACTTCCAGCAGGCGGGCGGAACCGAACACGGCGAGTTTGAGGTCTATTACAATCTGGGCCGCTCGTGGATCGAGCATGGCAAATCCGATATTGGCGTGCCTTATCTGCGTCAGGCGTTCGCCATCGAGCCGAACAACGCCGACGTTCACGCGGTTTTGGGCGCGGCCTATCTGTTCGCCGGGCGCACGCAGTTGTATGCCGAGGCGCTCAAGCATCTCAAGCGCGCCTTGCAGTTGAATACGCATCATCGCACGGCGGCGATCAACCTGATTCTGGCGCTACGCGAAATCCGCAACAGCGATATGGCGTCGCAGATAATCGGTCAGGCGATGAAGCTGTTTCCCAAAACCGCCGAACCGCAGTTTCTGGCGGCGCTGTTGACACTGGAAAAGGCGCCCGACGCGCGCGAACACGAGGACAGATGGGCGGCTGCGGCCCAGCGTTTCGAGTCCGCCATGAATGCGCGTCCGAGTTTAGTAAGCGGGCTTTACAATTCGGCGCTGTGTCAGTTCATGATCGGCTTTCGCGATTCGAGCGCCAAACTGCTCGAATCCGTCGTCGCGCGCGACCCTTCGCTGGGCCCAGCCTATTACCTCATCGGTTATGGCCACGCCGTCGCCAAACGCGAGGACGAGGCGGTAAAAGCCTGGAACATGGCGCTGAAATACGAGCCGGGCAACCCCGATTTGCACGCCAATATGGGCGCGCTGCTGTATAAAAAGAAAGATTTCCAGGGCGCGATTCGCTCCTACGCTCAGGCGCACCGCCTGTTGCCCAATGATGCGCAGATTCTGGCGGCGCTGGGCGTGGCCTTCGCGCAGGCCAAGATGTATCAGCAGGCGATTTTGACCATTAAACAGTCGATTGACATCGATCCGCGCAACCCGATTGCCTACTCGAATCTGGGTTTGGCGCATTATCTGTTCAAGGAAATCGAGGACGCCGTGATGAACTGGCGCATGGTTTCGCAGATCGACTCGGCTTATGCTGAACGGCGCGAAGGTTTGCAGGAGAAATCGTTCGACGAATCGATTATCCAACTGCGCCCGATAGACTGGCGTAATCGCATTATTCAATTGGCGCCGGTTCTGCCGCGCGCCAAAACTCGATTGTTGCCGGGCACCAACGCGCGCGAGTATCGTCTGGTCGTCACCGATTCCGAATTGCAACAGCTCGTCCACGACAAACGAAACCTCGAACGCGCCAGCCGACAGTTGGCCTCGATGAACCTGAAACGATGAGCGACAGTATTTGAAAATCACGCAGTTGAGGTTTCCCCCGTGAACCGCGCGCGTAAGCAAGCGGGCCATAACGCTCCCAGTAAAATTGAAGTTTTCTTGCGACTATAACGGCCCGCTTGCTTACGCGCGCGGTTCACGGGGGAAGCCTCAACTGCGTGATTTTCAAATACCTGAGCGCGCTCGGCGGTTAATAATTTCACAATTCATCATGGAAAAATGGAAAATAGGCGTTATCGCCGTTTTACTTCTGGGGCTGGTGGGCTACGGAATTTCGCAGCAGAAATCGGGCACTCCGCAGGATGCCACCGTCGAAGCGATGCTCGCTTCTAACGCGGCGATGCCCGGCGTGGCCGCGCCCGGCGCGACGGCGGCTCCCACCGAAAACAAAGCCGCCGCCTTCATCGGGCAAGAGTTGGGCGGCGACAAAATTCCGGTCTGGACTAAGGTCGGGCCTTGGGAAAACGCAAAAAAGCCGGTCTCGCTCGATTCGCTCAAGGGGCAACCGGCTCTGGTCGAATTTTTCCGCATCAACTGTTCGCACTGCCAGGATGCCGCGCCTTTTCTGGAGGCGCTCTATAAGCGCTATCAGCCGCGCGGCCTGAAGATGGCCGCCGTGCAATCGCCGGGCGATTATAAAGACGCAACCAACGAAGAGACGCAGTGGCCCAAGGTTCAGGATTTCGTCAAAGCTGGCGGGTTAACTTATCCGGTCGGCATGGATAAAGACAGCCAGTATTTCCAGCAGACGCTCGACGGCACCTATTATCCGACGACGATGATTACCGACAAAACGGGCAAAGTCGTCTATGCGCAAACCGGCCACGACACCGAGAAATCGATCAAATTGGCCGTCGAATTGGAGAAGCAGTTGCCCGGCAAAGGCACGCCCAAAGAGCGCGCGGCGGATTTAGCGAAGTTTCTGCGACCGTTCATTTTCGGCAATGGCAAGGTGGACGACACCTTGTATAAATCGTTGGCCGACGATTTAGAGCAACGCTTGATGGGCAAGGTTTAGCTGGTTGTCCGAATGGCTTATTTTTCTTTTTGGTTCTACCGGTAATTTAGTGGATAGAGGTCGAGTTTTCCATAAAAGAAAAGAATGGCGCTGCGGAAGTTTTGGAACTGCCTGTAACCTCTGGCGACCGTTTTGAGGAGTTGTATTTTGCCGTTGAGTCTTTCGGCTCTGGCATTCGGCTCTGGCATTGCTCCAGCCGCTGGTCATGGCCTCAAGCACGCCAGGCAGATGGCTGGCAAACATCTGAGCGACCTTGATCACCTCTTTGATGCCGCTCTCGACAACCCCCTCGTGCCACTGCTGGTAAATGGCCTCGCTCTCTTGCAAAGTCACGTTTTCAAAGGCTCCGGTGAAGTTCTGGCGCGCTTGCCAGGCGCGGCCCACTTCCAGGTTGGCACCGGCGATCTGAGCGAACTTGAGCCGCTGTTTTTCGGTGAGATTGGCCGGATTCTCGAGCAGGGCGTAGCGGCTGTGGCGCAACTCTTCATGGAGCTTGACTTCGCGGCGGCGCACCGCATCAATGGCGCACCGCATCGATGGCGCGGTTGAGATACGCAACCAGATGAAACTTGTCATGCACCACGAGCCCGTGAGGGCGATTACCGTTCTAACCGCCCTTATGAGCGCACTCCAAACAACGTTCTTTTAAGCACTTTTATACCCGCACGCTCTCCTTCTCCGCCTCGACTTCCCGACCGCGCACGCGGGCGAACCAGCGGTGCGCGTCGTCCAACAGCGAATAAACCACCGGCGTCGCCAATAGCGTCAGCAACAGCGAAAGCGTTTGGCCGCCGAAAGTCACCGTGCCAATCGCGCGGTTGGTGCCCGCGCCAGTCCCCGTCGAAATCATCAGGGGAATCATGCCCGCTACGAACGCCAACGTCGTCATCAGCATCGGGCGCAACCTATAGGAAACCTAAATCAAATGTAAATTCAATGCGATATAAAATCGCAGCCAGGGCAGTGCTTCCTTGGCTGCGATTTTATATCGCATATTTACAACTCATTTGGGCGCAACCTATCGCGGTTGGCTGAATGATCGCGTCGTAGCGATTCATGCCGCGCTCGCGCAATTGGTTGGTGTGGTCAACCTGCAAAATCGCGTTCTTTTTTACCACGCCGAACAAGAGCAAGATGCCTAACGCCGAATAGATGTTGAGCGATTGGCCGAAGATCGAAATCGAAAACAGCGCGAACGGGACGGTTAATGGCAACGATAGCAAAATCGTGATCGGATAAATCCAGCTCTCGAACTGCGCCGCCAGAATCAGATACATGAAAGACGACCGATAGGCCAATCGCCAGCAGAAACGCCTGGGTCGCCTTCTCCTGTTCGCGCGAACTGCCCGACGGTTCGCCGACGTAACCGGCGGGCAAATCGAGTTTCTGAAACGCGTCTTGCATGCCGTTGACAATCGCGCCCGCCGAGGCGCCCGGTGCGGTATTGGCCGAAACCACGATTTGACGTTGGCGGTTTAGCCGCTTGATCGCAGTCGGCCCCAAACCGCGCTTGAAAGTGGCGACCTGATCCAAATTGGCGGTGCCGTTGAGACTCGAAGGCACGCTCCACAGCACGATCTCCACAGCACGATGTTTTCGGGCGACGTTGTCACGTTGCAGCGCCGTCGTGATGTCGTTGACACTCAGGCCGTAGGCGCGCATTTTATACGGATCGGGAATGATGTTGATCTGCCGCAGACGCGCTCCGGCGATGATGACTTCGCCCACGCCGTCGGCGCTCTCGATTTGAGGGCGGAAAATCTTGTCGGCGTATTCGGTGATCTCGCGTTCGCTGGCCGTGCCGGAAATCGCGAATCCCAGAACCGGCGACGAATCGGGGTCTTGCTTGCGAATGATCGGCGCCTCGATTTCGTCGGGCAAACCGCGTTGCGCCAGGTTGACTTTATCGCGCACTTCTTGGGTCGCGCAAAATAGTGTTCTTTCGATTGAGCGGTGACACCGGCACGCGATTTGTTTTAAAATAAGATGTAGCGAGGATTTTTTCAGGTCTCAGGTGTCAGGTGGCCGGGGCGTGATAATTTTCTTTCCTGACAACTGCGAACTGAGACCTGAAACACAAACATCATGGCTGGATATCAAGACCCCTACAGCGGACTATTTGGCGAACCCGGCGCCTGGAACTGGTCGGCCCTGCTTTTTCTGGGCTGGGCTGGCCTCATCGTGCTCATCATGGCGGCGATTATCATCGGCTTCGATAACGGCGGCTTTTTGCATCGCCTCGACAAACGGTTTGGCATCCGCAAGGTTGATCGCGAAGAGATCGACGATTACGACGAAAATTAACTAATGGCCCGCGACGAAAGTCGTGGGCTTTTTTTGGCGTTGTCTCTACGGCGCCTCAAACGCGCGCGCCAACACCGCGACGTTGCGCGTCACATCGAACTCACTCTCCACGCGCTGTCGTGCGCCCTCGCACCGCTGTCGCGTTTCGGCTTCGTCCGCCCAGACGCGCGCGACGGTTTGCGCCAACGCTTCGGCATCATCGGGTGCGCACAGCCAACCGGTTTGCTCGTTGACCAAATCGGTCGCGCCGCCCGCTGTCGTGGTGACGAGCGGCAAGCCCAACGCCGCGCCTTCGAGTAGCACGTTGGCGAGGCCATCGCGGTCGCCATCGCCGTCCACGCGCGAAGGCAAGACCAGACAATTCGCCCAATCGCGCATCGTCGCGATGACGGTTGCGTGCGGCAACGCGCCCACTAACGCCGACGCTGGCAACGTCACGCGCAACGGCCCGTCGCCGATAATGCGCACTTGTGCGCCAATCATTTGCGCGGCTTCGATGAGATCGGGCCAGCCTTTCTTTTCGACTAAGCGACCAACGCCCAGCAATCGCAGCGGCCCGCCATTCCATGGCTGAAACGGGTAATCTTCGAGCGGAATTCCGTGCGGCGCGTAAATCACGTTGTCGCCCCACTTTTTCAGTTCACGTTCGCCGGCGCGCGTGCAAACCGTCGCCCACTCTGCGCTCTTTAACTTGGCTTGCCAAGCGCCGCCGCTCACCCATAAATCGTGGGCGTGGGCGGCGAAACTCCACGGCAAATTCGCGTTATGCGCCGCCGCGCGCGCGATGTCGGCGACGTGATTGGCCCACGCCGCGTGAACGTGCGTGACGCCGCGTTGCTTGAGTTGCGGCGCCAACTTTTCTCCGGTCGCGCGCCAAAATTTCGCCGCGCCCATGAGCTTGAACGCGCGCGGCGGAAGCCCAATTGGGTGCGCGCCTTCGCCCGCGTTTAATGCCCAAATTTCGATGTCTAAACCGCGCGCGCGCAGGGCCGCAACTTCGCGCGCCAGAAAAGTTTCGGTCGGCGAGGGAAACGTATCGAACAGATAAGCGATTTTCATGCGCTCGGCTCCCTTTGATCGAAGCGCTCGGAATCGAAGCCTGGGCTGTCGAATTCCTGATACAAATCGAGCGTCGCGCGCGCGGCGCGATCCCAACCGAATCCGCGCGCGTATTCGCGGCCCGCTTCGCTTAACTTCTGGCGCAACGCTTCATCGCTGAGCAAACGCGAAATCGCATCGGCTATGGCGCGCGCAGAGTAGGGCGATGGGCAGAGCGCGACGCTCTCCAAATCGGGCAACGGCACGGCGCTCGACGCGATGACGGGGGCGCCGCACGCGAGCGCTTCCAACACTGGCAAACCGAAACCTTCGCACAGTGACGGAAAGCAGAACAGTTCGCACGCACTCAACAACGTGGGCACGTCGGCGCGCGGCACGAAGCCCAACTGTCGCACGTTGCGCAATAATTTTTCGGCGTTGGGCCACGGCGCGATGCCGCCCGCGATGACGAGCGGCGGCGCATCAGGCAATAACTTCAGCGCGCGCAACAGGTTCGGCAGGTTTTTCTTCGGCTCGAAGTTGCCCAGATAAAACAGAAATTTATCGGGCAAATCATATTTGCGCCGCATGGCTTCAACTTCTGCGGGCGCGATGGTTCGGGAAAATTCGGGCGCGACGCCGAGCGGAATTACGCGCACATCAGCGCCGGGCGCGCGGCGCAAAACGGCTTTACGCGTCTGCTCCGTCGTCACGATGACGCGGGCGGCGCGCTTTAAACTTTGTGGCATAAGCGCGCGGTAATGCAAGCGGTTGGCGCGACGCGCGAATCGCGGATGGTCGAGCGCGATCAAATCTTGGGCGGTGAGAATCGTTGGGACGGGCGAAACGAGCGGCATCACATAGTTCCAGGCGTGCAGCAAATCGGCGTTGGTGCGGCGAAGTAATTGGGGCAACTCGAACTGTTGCCAGCAAATTCTGCGCGCTTTCTGCGAACTATCGAACGGCAGACGATGCCACTGCCAGCGCGCGTCGTTGGGCCAATCGGTCGGCGTATCGGCGCAGATGCAGGCTTGGGTGAAGTTGCGCCCGTCCATGGCGTGCAGTCGCGCGAAGGTTTCCCATAGCGCGTTCTCGATGCCGCCGCGTTTGCCGTTTGGGCCGCCTAACGCGGTCGCGTCGAAAACAATGCGCATTTTCAGAAGGTGAAAGTAGGAAGTGGAGAGTCGTCAAAAGCCGGTCTGTTTCTCTCTCCTGCCTTCTACTTGTCGATGGTTGAGCCGTAGTGCCAGATCAGTCCGCCCAGAAAAATGAGCCCGAAGCGCACCAAAGGCACATGAGTGAAGCCCAGAAAATTGAGACCCCACAGAATGAATCCGGCGACGACCATGAGGCCTCCGGTTCCCATGACGGCGATGCCGAGCCAGGCGACATCTCTGACGCCCATGCGCGGTGGCGGCGCGCCGACATCGGGTTTGCCGGCTTTTTTCACCTTGCTCCATGGCAAGGCCGCGCCGCAAGAGCGACACTCTTGCAGAGTTTTGGGATTGTTGTCGTCGCACGCGGCGCATTTGCCGTATTCTATAGTAACTGCCATCTTGAGAAGTTCCTTACGAGGAAATTGGGGGCGAGCGCCGCGAACAGTTAAAATAAATAGCGGCGCGCAAAAACGCATTGCAGCTTAACACGGTTTGTGCTTCCCCGTGAGAAAGCGGCAATCGTGAAAGCGGCACCAAGGCGCGTTTCAACTGTCGAAAGACCCTCGAAAATGCGTCACGGTTGCAAAGCGACTGCACGCCGCCACAATCGCGGCTTCGACTCCTCAATTTCCAACCTCATCTTATGCAATTCATCACTCGTGTGCTGATCGTGCTCGCTGTTCTGGGCGGTTTGGGCTACGGCTCTTACGCCTTTGGCAAATACGTGCTGAGCGCTCGTCTGTTTGGGCCGCAGGGCAATACCACGACGACGACCGCCGCCTCGACGGGCGGCGATCCTTTGCAGACGCCGCCCGACGTTGAAGTCGAAGTGTTGCCGGTGCCGCAACCAACCGTAAATGCGGGCATCAGCGACGCGCCGACCCGCGAGCCGCAACCCTCGGCCACGCCCGACGAGCGCGTCGAGATATTACCTTCGCAACCCGATAACGACAGTTCGACCCGCGATTCCACACGCGCGCGCACCGAACCGACGCCACGCCCGCGCCGCCGTCGTCGCCGCACCCGTCCGACGCCGCGTCCCCAACGCAAACCGCGCCCGACAGCCGTGCCGCAAGTGCAGGCGCCGCCCGCGCGTTCGCAAAACGTTGATCCGCTCTCCAACGATAACTCGGACAGCGGTTCTAGTAACGACGCGCCCCGCGTTGAGACGCCGCGCCGCGATCCGGTTGCGGCTCCCACGCGCCGCGAACGCGAGCGCCGCACCGATCCGGCTCCCGAACCGCGCGCCGAAACGCCTCGCTTCGAGGCGCCGCGCGTGCGCCCGACTTCGCGTCCGGCGCGTCGTCGCGAATCTTCGCCTGTCCCCGTCCCCGAAGGCGCGTTGGGCGGCGGCAATTCGTCGCCAGTTCCCGTGCCGGGGTGAGTTTCGGATTCCGGATAGGTTTGAAGCCAGCAGTCATGTTTGGCTCACCTCAATTGGATCCGGCATCCGAAATCCGAAATCCGACATACTGAAACCATCACTTCCCACGATTTACTTTCGGGCCTCAACGAGCCGCAACAACAGGCCGTCACCCACGATACCGGCCCGCTACTCATCTTCGCCGGAGCCGGTTCGGGCAAAACGCGCACTCTAACTCATCGCATCGCCTATCTCATCGGCGAACGCAACGTCGGGCCGCACCGCATTCTGGCGGTTACCTTCACCAACAAAGCCGCCAAAGAAATGCGCGAGCGCCTGGAAAATCTGATTGGCCCAATCGCCAAACGGATGTGGCTGGGCACTTTCCACGCGCTGTGCGCGCGCATGTTGCGCGTTCACGGCGAACACATCGGCATTAATCCGCGCTTCGCCATCTTCGATACCGACGACAGCACGCGTTTGATTAAAGAGATTCTCAAAGACCTGAATCTCGATACCCAACGTTTCCCGCCCGCGCGCGTTTTGGGCAAAATCAGCGACGCCAAGAACGCGCTGAAAACCGTCGAGCAAGTCGCGATGGAAGCGACACAACCGCACCAGAAAGTTTACGCTCAGCTTTACGGCCATTATCAGCGCCGTCTGCGCGAAATCTCGGCATTGGACTTCGATGATCTGCTAACCGAATCGGTGCGTTTGCTCAAGGAAAGCCCCGAATCGCTGGAGCATTGGAGCAATCGGTTCCAACACGTTTTGATTGACGAGTTTCAGGACGTGAACGAAGCGCAATTTCAGTGGGCGCGGATGTTGGCGAGCCATCACGGCAATATCTGCGTCGTGGGCGACGATGATCAATGTTTGGCCGAAGGAACTTTAGTGACGACGCCCGATGGTGATAAACCAATTGAGCAGATTCAGACGGGCGATTTGGTTTTGGCGGGCGCCGGTGAAGGCGTCACGCAATTTTTTCCGGTTGCCGAAGTGCGCAGCAGCGAGTTTCGCGGAGAGATTTTAGAAATCTTGGCGGATTGTGGGCGCACACTGCGCGTGACACCCAATCATATTTGCTTTGGCAAGTTGGCGAGCGACGACTTCGCGCCCGACAGCGTGCCTTTGCGCGCGTTCGAGATTTTCGCCGATGAAGCGAAGAAATCCTTGCATCGTGTGGGGAGCGATTGGTTCGATGAATTGGACAAAGCCGAAGAAGCCGCAAAGCGTCTGGCGCGCGGTCGAACCATCGAACGCGTCGCGTTTTTTGATTATAACCAACATCTCGATTTTCATTTTCTTCCGGCGCAAGAACTTAAAGTTGGCAATGGCGTGCCATTCGTCGGCAACGACAGATTAGAATCGTCGCGCATTACTTCGATTCGCGGAGTTGATTACCAGGGCCTCGTCTACGATTTAGACGTGCCCGGTGCCCGCAATTTCGCGGCAAATGGCGTTCTCGTCCACAACTCGATTTACGCGTGGCGCGGCGCCAATGTGCAGATTATTCTCGATTTTGAGAAGCGTTACCCCGATGCCAAAGTCGTGCGGCTCGAACAAAACTATCGTTCGACGCAGAACATTCTGGACGCGGCTTATGGCGTAATTTCTAATAATCTGGGGCGCGCCGATAAGAAGTTGTGGAGCGAAGAAAAGGGCGGCGAACAGATCGCGCTTCACGGTTCGTATAACGCCGTTGAAGAGGCCTCATGGGTTGTGCGACAGATCGAGATTTTGATGCGCGAAGAGAAAATCTCGTTCTCCGATTGCGCGATTTTGTGTCGCGTCAACGCGCAATCGCGGCCCTTCGAGGAAGCGTTTATGCGTTCGCGGATGCCGCTCAAATTGGTCGGCACCCAACGGTTTTACGAGCGCCGCGAAATTCGCGACGTGATGGCTTACCTCAAGTTTCTCTATAACCCCGACGATGGCGTTTCGGCGGTGCGACTCATCAACACGCCGCCGCGTGGCATCGGCGCCGTCACCATCAGCAAGTTGCAGGATATGGCGCGGCAGCGTGGCGTTTCATTGGGTGCGATTCTGTTGGATAAAGACGCAGCCAAAGAACTTTCGCCCGCGATTCAGCGCAAAATCGAGCCTTTGCGGTTGGCGCTCAAGCATATCTTTAACGATGCCAATGGCGCGCAGACCTTGGCCGATTTGGTCGAACGTGTTTTGGAGCGCACGCAGTTTTTGGAGTATCTCGACAACACCAACGAGAAAGATAACGTGGATCGCATCGCCAACGTCGAAGAGTTCGTGCGCGCCGCCGAATCGTTCGATTTACGCCTGGCCGAAGAGATAGACGAAGCGGGCGAAACCGTCGAAGAATGGGACGAGAAAGACCCGTTGCGATTGGGCCAGTTTCTCTCGGAAACGGCGCTTCAGGGCGGAACCGACAAAGACGCGCAATCGGACGACGCGGTGACGCTGATGACTTTGCACGCGGCCAAAGGATTGGAGTTTCCGATTGTGTTTCTGGTCGGATTGGAGCAGGGATTATTGCCGCACGCGCGCGCGGTTTTCAGCGACAGCGCGACCGAAGAGGAGCTCGAAGAAGAGCGCCGCTTGATGTATGTCGGCCTGACGCGCGCGCGCAAACGGGCGATTCTGACCTTCGCGGCGCAGCGCACGCTGCACGGGCGCACCGAATCCACGACGCCCTCGCAGTTCATTGACGAGATTCCCGCGCACCTGTTGAGGCGAAGCGGCGTGGCGGGCGGCGGTTCGCCGATTGTTCAGCAACGCCGCACCAGTTGGGGGCGCGACGATTTTCAGAGCTTGCCGCGTCCTGCGGCGACTCCAACGCCAGCGCCGGTTGCAGCGTCAACGACGAGCAGTTCGCGGCGGACTTTCGATAAACCGGCGACGTTCAAGGTCGGCGATAAACTCCGGCACGGCAGTTACGGCGAAGGTTTAGTGGTGGCGGCGTCGGCGGGCGGCGGCGCGGGCGAATGGGTCGAAGTCGCGTTTTTGGCGGGCGATGCGGGCAAGAAGAAGTTGATCGTGGCTTACGCGAATCTGGAAAAAGTGGAGTGAGAGGTTTGAGGTTAGCGCGACGTTTTTCCCTCACCCTAACCCTCTCCCGGAGGGAGAAGGAACTACCTGCCGGCAGGTGTGAGTTGCTTCAACTTTCTTTAACTCGCAAGCAAGTTGCGAACAGTTGAGCCTTCTGGCAAGTAGTTCCTTCTCCCTCCGGGAGAGGGTTAGGGTGAGGGAAAAACGTTGGCACTTTCTATATCAAATCCGCATGATTCAATTCGCAAAACGCCTCGACGACGCGCGGGTCGAAATGCGAATCCGCGCACTTCTTAATCTCGGCCAGAGCGTCTTTGACTGGCCAGGCGGCTTTATACGGACGTTCGTGTGTCAGGGCGTCGAACACGTCAATCACGGCGGCGATGCGGCCTTCGATGGGGATGTCCTCGCCTTCCAAATGCGCCGGATAGCCGCTGCCGTTCCAGCGTTCGTGATGGGTGCGCGCGATGACTTCGGCGTGCTGCATCAGCGGTGAGCGCGAATGCGACAGCAGGGCCGCGCCCATCAGCGCGTGAGTCTTCATGATGTCGAACTCTTCGTCGGTCAGTTTGCCTGGCTTGAGCAAAATCGAGTCGGGAATCGCGATTTTGCCGATGTCATGGAGCGGCGCGGCGCGACCGATAAGACTGGCGTGATGGCTGGGCAAGCCCAGCTTGAGCGCCAACAGTTCGGCGCAGTTGCCCACGCGCCGGATGTGATCGCCCGTATCGTCGTCGCGGAACTCGGCGGCCTGTGCCAACTTCTCCAACGCCTCGGTTTGCGCCTCTTGTAAATCGAGGTTGATGCGCTCCAAATCGCGCGTGCGCTCCACGACGCGCGCCTCTAACTGCGCGTTGGCGGCGCGCAACTGCTGATCGAGCAATCGCGAGTTCAGCAGGTTGCGCGTGCGCAGTCGCATCTCCATCATGTCAATCGGCTTGTTGACGAAATCGCTGGCCCCCAGACTCAGCGCCCGACGGCACGCCTCGCGCGAAGCGTCGGCAGTCAGCACCAGAATCGGAATCGCGTTGTCCGTGCCCCACGCGGCGCGCAACGTCTCCATGACCGCGTAACCGTTGAGATGCGGCATCATCAGGTCGAGCATCAACAGATCGGGCGGATTTTCGATGCACTCGCGCATCCCCTGCTGTGAATCGGTCGAGCTGCTCAGGTTGGTGTAACCCGCGCTCTGCAACATCCGTTGCAGCAATACCACGTTCGCCATTTCGTCATCCAACAGGTAAATGTGCGCCTGACGCACATCCAATCCCTGTTCGTCAGGCGCGCTGTTCGGTTGTTCGGCGACCTCGGTTGTTTTGGTGCGCACCGCAGTCATCACCCCGACCGATTGCGTTTCGCGGTTGTCAACCACCCTGTTGATGCCCGTCGCAACGCTCATCGGCGGGAAAGAGGGCGAATGCGCGACGCCGTTTTCGGTCGCCGCAAGCGAGACGAAAGAGTTGGAGCAATTCAATTCGGAGTTCATCATGGAATTTACAACTGTTAAAGCGGAGTTCGGCCCGCAAAAAATTAAGGTGTCAAAAGAACTGTTTGTCAACAGATTGGCCTAATTGTCTGCTACGCGAGGGGATGTTTTATTCGGGGGAATAATCGCTCGCGTCAGTTCTGGTCGGGCCGCTTCGCGGTTTGGCAAGGGATTGCACCGCGTCGTGGCGAGGGGACACAGCATATTGACGCGCGGTTTACCTGACGCTATAACGGGCTTGTGATTACTATAATTTATTATCTGTTTCCGGCAAAGCGACAGCCGGTGCGTCGTGAACGTGCGTCATTGACACGGGCATAGGCAATTAAGATGGCCCTTTATTTCGGGTTAAACGTGTGTCGCAATGAAACAAGGGAATTTCCTGTTAAATATCAGGGAATCGGAGGGAGATGGGAGCAGGGTTATGGGTGGTGAGTGATGGGTTGTGTCCGCGAAGGCGGACAGTTGCGGCGAAGCCGATCCCAGACCCACATTTTAATGTGGGGAAATACTCATCAAGCTGACTTCGTTTACCTTCTGCGCAACTGCTGTTTTACCGTCTGGCGGATGCGGATGTTACGCGCGGCCTGATGGGTTTCGTCGAGCCGTTTGGCGTGCGCCGCCAATAAATCGCCGCGCGTCAAAATGCCAGTGATGCGCGCCGCATCGTCGGGTGCGACGACGACCAGACGCCCGACGCCCGCGCGCACCATATGATCGGCGGCTTCGCGCAACGAACGGTCGCCTTCGATAATCACCGGCGCGCGCTGAATGAGTTCGCCGATGCTGCGTTCGTCGGTCGCGCCGATTGCCAGAATATCGCGGCGCGTCACCACGCCGCGCACGGTGCCATTTTCATCGGTCACCGGATAGCCCTGATGATGCGCTTCGGGCGCGCCCGAATGAAACCACGCGCGCACTTCGCGCAGAGTATCGCGGCTTTTGAGCGTGATAACGGGCGCAGAGGCCGCGTCGCGGACGGCGACCTGCGCCAGATAATCCGCCGCGTATTCCGACGGCACGCGCACGCCGCGCCGCACGATTTTCTCGGTCATGATCGTATTCTGCATCAGCAGCGACGAGACCAGATAGGCCGCCGTGCAACCGCCCAGTAGCGGCAACAATCCCAGCGGTTGCAGCGTGGTCTCGAAGGCGAACACCACCGAGGCCAACAGCGCGCGCGAGGCTCCGGCGAAAATCGCCGCCATGCCGACCAAACCGGCGATGCGCGGATCAATGCCCACGCGCGGGAGCAGCGCCGCAAAGCCGCTCCCGATGAAGGCGCCCAGCGCGCCGCCGATGGTGAAAAGCGGCGCCAGCGTGCCGCCCGAAGTGCCACTGCCCAGCGCGATAACCCACGACACAAACTTCAAAACGCACAGCACAATCAGCGCGCGCCCGACCAACTGGCCGTTGAGGATTTGTTCGATATTCTCGTAGCCCACGCCCAACGTCTGCGGCGCGAAATAGCCGACCACGCCAACGGCCACGCCGCCCAGCGCGGGCCACCACATCCAGTGGATCGGCAAAAGTTCAAACGCGTCTTCGACGCTGTAAACCAACTTGGTGACGCCAACCGAAATCAAACCCATGAACGCGCCCAGCGCGATGTAGAAAACTAACGCTTCGCGGCTCGGTTGCGCCACATTGGGCATGGCGAAAACCGCCGCGCTGCCCAACGCCGCGTAACGCATGGCGGCGGCGGCCACGCAGGCGAGGGCAACTGGAATCAGCGAGCGCGGGCGAAACTCGAATAATAACAGTTCGACCGCCAGAATCACGGCGGAAACCGGACTGCCGAAAATCGCCGACATTCCGGCGGCGGCGCCCGCCGCCAACAGGGTTTTGCGCTCGTCCGCCGTGGTGTGCAAAATCTGTCCGACCAGAGAACCGAGAGCGCCACCGGTCGCGATAATTGGCCCCTCGGCGCCAAACGGCCCGCCGGTTCCAATCGCAATCGCCGACGAGACCGGTTTGAGGAACGTCAGGCGCGGCGGGATGCGACTCTCGTTTAGCAGCACCTGTTCCATCGCTTCGGGGATGCCATGCCCGCGAATCGCCTTCGAGCCATAGCGCGCCATAATGCCGACGATGATGCCGCCGACGATCGGCACCAAAATCACCCACAAACCCAGACGATTATCGGCGGGCGAAACCAAATCAGTCGAGACGCGCCCGTAAAATGCCAGACCGGTGACCAGTCCAATCAGCGCCGTCAGCAAACGTGCGATAAGCGCCGCCGCGATGCCCAGGCCAATCGCCAGACCGCTCATCAAAAGCACGCGATTGCTGAGCAAAGGCTCCGGTCGCGGCGCGCCAACCGCATCCAGACTCACTGCGAGCGACGGCGCAATCGGCAAGGTGCCGTTTTCATCCAGCCCATTGGGGGGCTGGTTTTTATCAGGTTTATTCATACGGGGCTTTGTAGTCTGCCGTAAAGCCCGCGTTATTTCAGGTATTTTTTTGACGAAATTTCAATAGGAGTCTCACCTTACGCGGTCGGGTTGTGATAGCTCTCTTCCATTGTCATTCTGAGCGTAGAGAGCCACGAACGAAGTCGAAGAATCCATAGCGTCACAGTTCCCGCGCACGTTTGCAGAGGCAATTACGTCATGGATTCTTCAACTTCGTTCGTGCCTCTCTACGCTCAGAATGACAATGAAGAGAGCCAACATACTCTAACCGCGCCAGGTCAGTTAATCCTTTATCCTTTCCTTATGGGCGACCTCCAATCCAAACGCCTGATTGTTCTCAAAGGCTTTCTCTTCCTCTTCTGCGGCATCGTGGCGACGGCGATTTTGCTCGGCGAAAACTTTACCGCGCGCAACGCTTTGCTCTTGACCATCGCGATTTGGAGCTTTTGCCGGTTCTATTATTTCGCGTTTTACGTCATCGAAAAGTATGTTGACTCGACTTACAAGTTTTCGAGTTTGTGGTCGTTCGCACGTTATTGGTTGGGGAAACGTGCGCAGTAATCGAAAAATAGGGCATCCGCGCCCGTGCAAAGCTCGTATAATGTTTTCGCACGTTCTTAATTTCGCCCCTTTTATCAGGAAAACCCCCCGCGAAATTCAGGCTCGAATTTCACGTTGGTCTCGCATTGGCCCATTTAGATTTGTCGGGTCAAGCGCGCTATAGACCAAATATGTCAGAACAACTCAACACGACGGAAGAGTCCGTCACATCGTCGCTCGCCGACGCTCCCGAAATCTCGGAAACCGAAACCTCCGAAACCGAAACCTCGACCGCAAAGCCAGAGGTCACCTTCCACGATCTGCCGCTTGCGCCGCCGATCCTCAAGGCGCTCGACCGCGCCAAATTTACCGTTCCCACGCCGATTCAGGCGCAGGCGATTCCCATCGTTACATCGGGCGCCGACCTCATCGGTATCGCGCAAACCGGAACCGGCAAAACGCTGGCGTTTGGCCTGCCGATTTTGCAGAACTTCGTCGAAAACAAAAACGCCGGACGCGCCCTCATTCTGCTGCCGACGCGCGAATTGGCCTTGCAGGTCGAAGAGGCGCTGCAAGGCATGGCCCGCCAGTTCAAGTTGCGCTCGGCGGTTTTGATTGGCGGCGCGCCGATTCGTCAGCAGTGGGCGCAACTGCGCGCCAACCCCGACCTCATCGTCGCCACGCCAGGCCGTTTAATTGATCATCTGAAAAACGGCGCCGTTGACCTGCGCAGCGTTGACACCCTCGTTTTGGACGAGGCCGACCGCATGCTCGACATGGGCTTCGCGCCGCAAATTGACCAAATCGTGAGCGCGATTCCGCGCGAGCGCCAGACCTTGCTGTTTTCGGCGACGATGCCCGAAGCCATCGAGAAGATGGCGCAGGAATATATGCGCAACCCGCAGCGCGTCGAAATCGAGCGGGCGGGCACGACGGCGGAGAACGTGACGCAAGAGCTTTATGTCGTGCCGCAAGAGGCCAAGAACGATTTGCTTTCGCAGGTGCTCTACAACACGACGGGGCCGGTCTTGGTGTTCACGCGCACAAGGTCGCGAGCGCGCCGCGTTTCGCGCGAAGTCAATACCTGGGACATCCGTGCCGCCGAGATTCACGCCGACCGCACTCTGGCGCAGCGTCGCGCGGCTTTGGACGGCTTCAAGAGCGGCAAATTCCGCGTTTTGGTGGCGACCGACATCGCGGCGCGCGGCATCGACGTGAAGAACATCGAAGTCGTCATCAACTACGATTTGCCCGATTCGCCCGACGATTATATCCACCGCATCGGACGGACGGCGCGCGCCGGAGCATCGGGTAAAGCGATCTCGTTCGCCGCGCCCGACCAGGGCCGCGACGTGCGCGACATCGAACGCCTGATGCGCATGACCTTGACTTTGGCCGAAGACAATAAATATGAACTCGAAGCGCCCAAAAACAGTGGCGGCAACAATCGCGGTCGCGGCGGCCCCCATCGCGGTGGCGGCGGCGGTGGCGGCAACCGTTCGCGTTCGTTCGGCGGCGGCGGCGCGCGTAGTGGCGGCAGTGGCGGCGGCAATCGCCGTCCGGCGCGCGCGCGGTAGGCGTTGCGCTAAAGTGGAAAACTCCCGCGAGGTTAAACTTCGCGGGAGTTTTTGTTTTGAGGCGATGCTCTCCAGTCCCTTTTTCTTGATGAGAGTCGGCAACTTGACGGATGAGACGCAACGTAAAACGCCCGATTTGTGTAACACATCCGCGCTTTGTGGTAAAATCGCCGTGAGCTTTTCGCCGCCGTCTTTGTCAAACTCTCTGGTCACGCCAATCTTCCCATGAAATCTCCTCTCAATCGCCGCGCTGTGCGCTCTGCTTTGCTGATGCTGGCCTTCGCGCCCGTCGCCCTCAACGTCGCTCACGCGCAGTTGCCGCCCCTCCCGCCTGCGCCGGTCAATCAGCCCCTCCCCGAAGGCCCCAATGTCGATCAGGCCGCGTTTCTGGTTAACGAAGCCTTCAATATCGCCGCCAGCAACCGCGCGGCGCGGCCCGTCGCCGTTAAAACCGCCGCCTCGCTGTTGCCGCGCTTGCCCGAAAGCGCCCGCAGTCTGGGCCGCGAACAGTTGACGCAGCGCTGGTTTAGCTTCGCGCAGAGCGACGCCGTTTCGCCGTCGGTGCGCGCCGACGCGCTGGCCTCGTTCTTCGATGCTGCCTCCAAAGCCGACGCCGATTACGCGTTGCGCTGGGCCTTGGCCACCAAAGATGACGCTGCCCGCGCGGGCGCTTTAATCAATGTTTCGCGCGCCTTGCCCGACGCGCAGTGGAGCCGCTCCGACCAATTGGCCGCCGACGCCGCGCGCGCCGCGCGCGCCGAAAACGATCCGCTACGCCGCGCGCGTTCGCTGGTTTACGTCGCCGACCGCATGACCGAGTTTTCGCCCGCGCGCGCGCAGGATTCGATCAACGAAGCGCGCCGCGAAATCGCCGTTTTGCCCAATGCCAACGACCGCGACACCCTGACGGCAGAGCTGATTCCTGCCGTCGCGCGCTACGACGTGAACGGCGCGCGCGATTTGGTGAACGGCATCCAGAATGCCGACTTGAAAAATCTGGCGGGCGCGCGCGTCAACATCGCCGAAGCCTCTTTGTCAACCGTGACGACGCGCACCAAAGATCGCGTGCAACTGCTGGCGACCGCCGCCGCGCCTTACGATAATCGCGCTCTGCCATTTTTGGTGAAGTTGCCGCCCGAACCGTCGGTTCTCAAGGCGATCTCCGAGACGCTGCCGCCGGTTTATGTGTCGGCGCGTCCGGCGATTGACGTGGCGCGTTTGGAATCGCTGTGGGAATACAGCCAAAAGGCGCCCGAAGGCGTTTATCGCGACCAACTGCAAAGCCGTCTGGCGCGCCTGATGGTGACGCAGGATTTATGGCGCGGGCGCGACTGGGGCAAGCAGTTGGCGTGGAAAGGTGGGCGCGTTCAAGTCGGCGCGTTCTTGAAAGATGTGCTGGCCTATCGTTCGTCGCAGTTAAATGCGGGGCCATTGCAAGATGTCGCGATGGGCGATGTTTCGGCAGCGCTGGCGCAGGCGCGCACGCTGAATCCGGTCGCGCGCACGGAAGCGTTGTTGCTGTTGGCCGGACAGGTTTTGGGGTAGGGCAGATGCGGGATGGTTTTTCGGAAAGCGTTTGCGTTCTTCCCTCACCCCGCCTTCGCGGAGCTCAGGCACCCCTCTCCCGGAGGGAGAAGGGAAGTTCGCGGGCATGATTGCTCACATCTTTCTTCCGAAGTTGCAGCTACTAAATTCCCTTCTCCCTCCGGGACAGGGGTGCCTGAGCTCCGCGAAGGCGGGGTGAGGGAAGAACGCAAACGCTTTCCTCAACTTATGACGCCTCTCATCCTCGTCGCTGGCTTTCTGGGCGCGGGCAAAACCACCTTTCTGCGCCACGTTTTGCTCGATGCGCGCCAGCAGAATTTGAATATCGGCGTCATCATCAACGAGTTCGGCGCCGTTGACGTAGATGGCGAATTATTGCGCGACAGCGCGCAAAGTCTGGCGAGCGTCGCCGGAGGTTGCGCCTGTTGCGCGGGTCAGGACGATTTCGTCGAAGCCGCGCTTACCATGAGCCAATCCGGTTTTGACGCGATATTGGTCGAAGCGTCGGGCTTGGCCGATCCGCTTGTTTTACTGGAAACGCTGGGCGCGCCCGATTTGTTGAAACGTGTGCGAGTCGCGCAGATTGTTTGCGTCGCCGATGCTTCCAACTGGAACGCGACGGCGGGCGCGTTGGGGCCGTTGCTGCGGCGTCAGTTGATGTTGGCCGATACTATAATTCTCAACAAAATTGACCTGATAAACGATGCCGCTTTAACGGCTTTGCGCGCGAAGATTGCCGAATTAAACCCGAACGCGCGCGTGCAAACCGCGACCGAAGGCGAAGTTGATTTCGATTGGAATTTCGCCGCACGCGTTGACAGAAAACCCGATTTGCCCCTCGCGCCTCACGCCGATTCGCACACGATTTGGGTGGCGCTTCCGCATCCGCTCGAACGCGCGGCGCTGGAGCGGGCGTTGTCGGAATTGGACGAGAACATCTGGCGCGCCAAAGGGTTCGTGCGCGTGCGCGGCGAATCGGATTTGCAGTTGGTTCAAGGGTGCGGCGGTTTGGATGGCCATCGCACGCGCATCGCGCCGTTCGCGATTCCGTTTGGCGCCTCAGAACCGGAGTTGGGTTTGGTCTTCATCGGCGGTCATTTCGACGGCGCACGCGTGAAGCGTTCGTTTGAATCGTTGAGTTTGGGATTTTGAACTTCGCCCCCGTAGAGACACAGACTTGTCGTGTCTAGAACGTGGCATCTTGCGAAACGTAACGGCAAACCCTACGTTTTAGACGCGGTAAATCACCGTCTCTACAGAGCCGAAGTTAAACTGCGTCCCCTGAAATTTTCTTCTGGCGAAAAGAAAATGCTCGCGTTTTGCGTCGTCGCTATCGTTCTGCCCCTTGGCGTCGGGCTTTATCTCAACCGCATTAACGCGACGCCCGTCGTCAACATTCCGGCTCCGCCTAAAGCGCCCAATCCCAACGGTTACGATTTATATGTCGCGGCAGCGACGGCGATGACGTGCTTTAAACCCGAAGTTGATCCGGCCAGCGATACAACGCTTGTGACAGATCCGAAAGTGCGCGCCCAGCGTTATGGTTTGGCGCGCCGGACGGCGTGGCTGAACGCAAATAAAAAAGCGTTCGCCTTGTTCAATCAGGCGCTGAAAACGCCAGCGCTGGCGCCGCCCTCGCGCTCATTTTACGCGACTTTCCCGTCATATGCCAAATTGCGGCAATTGGCGCGCGATAAATCGGCGCAGAGCAACACGCTGTGGATGCGCGGCGATTACAATGGCGCGATTCAGAGCAATCTCGATACGGTGCAATTGGGACACGATATGCGGCGTGGCGGCGTTCTCATAACGACTCTGGTTGGCATCGCTATCGGCGCCCTCGGGCGCGGCAATACGGGCGATACCATCGAGCGTTTAAATGCCGCGCAGTGCAAAAGCGCGGCGCGGCGCATGGAAAAATTGTTGGCCAATCGCTGGAGATTAGATCAGGCCCTGACCGAAGAAAAGTGGGCGACGCAGGCCGGTCTGATGGAAGTTTTCGGGCAACAAGGCTGGCGCACGGACTTCTTTGGCGGCGATATACCGATGAGAGAGCGCTGGCTCATTTACACGGTTCCCAAACAGCGGGTTGTCGACAATGTCGGCGCTATTTATGACCGTGAAATCGCCAATGCGCGCTTGCCCTTCACCAATAAAGGCGCGCCGCCGCTCCAGTTCAATGACCCATTTTCCGAAGTATTAAACGGCGGTTTAGATAGAAGTCGCATCAACGAAGCGCGCGGTTTGATGGGTGACCGCACGTTGATGCTGCAACTGGCATTACGCGCCTACAAATTGGAAAATGGCGCCTATCCACCCAGCTTAAAGGCGCTCGTGCCCGCTTACTTGAGCGCCGTGCCCGCCGACCCGTTTGGCGGCGGTGAACCGTTGCGCTATAAACGGAGCGGGGTAACTTACGTTTTGTGGAGCATCGGCCCCGACGGACGCGACGATGGCGGCAAACCGATTCCGCCGCGTGTTGGTAGTCGTCGCCCCAAAAATTTCCCCGGCGAGCGTCCGAGAGGGCCGCGTTCGTTCACCGACTTCGAGGGCAAAGGCGATGTCGTAGCGGGCGTGAATACCGGATAACGGATATCGGATGGCAGATAATCGGATAGGTTGCGAAGTGGGCGAATCGTTGGCGCTCTCCACAAACCTATCCGGCATCCGATACCTAAACCGAGAACCGAAAATTCATCAGGTCGCCATCTTTGACGATATAATCTTTGCCTTCCAGTCGCATCTTGCCCGCCGCCTTCGCGCCTTTCTCGCCTTTCAACGCGATGTAATCGTCGAACGCGATGACCTCGGCGCGGATGAAGCCGCGCTCGAAATCGGTGTGAATCACGCCCGCCGCCTGCGGTGCCGTCGCGCCAACCGGAACTTCCCAGGCGCGCACCTCTTTATCGCCCGCCGTGAAATAGGTCTGCAAACCCAACAAATTGTAACCGGCGCGAATTACGCGATTTAAGCCTGGTTCGGATAAACCGATTTCGGCCAGAAACTCCAGCTTTTCCTCGTCGGTCATGTCCATGATTTCGGCTTCCAATGAAGCGCAAACCGGCACGACGATGGAGTTTTCCTGCGCCGCATAATCTTTGACCGCTTGCAGATGCGGGTTTTCGTCGAGGTTGCCCGCGTCGGCGACGTTGGCGACATACATCGTCGGCTTGAGCGTGAGCAGATTGAAACTCTTAATCGCCGCGCGTTCTTCGGGCGATAAATCCAGCGAACGGACGGCGTTGCCCTGATTCAAACATTCGAGCGCGCGTTCCAGAACGGGCACTTGCTGAGATGCCAGTTTGTCGCCGCCCTTGGCGGTTTTGCGCGCGCGGTCGAGCGATTTTTCCACGCTGGTCAAATCAGCCAGAGCCAACTCGGTGTTGATGACTTCGATATCCGAAACCGGATCGACTTTGCCAGCGACGTGAACGACGTCATCGTTCTCGAAGCAGCGCACGACGTGAGCGATGGCGTCGCACTCGCGGATGTTGGCCAGAAACTTATTGCCCAAACCTTCGCCTTTGCTGGCACCGGCGACGAGGCCCGCAATGTCCACGAATTCGGTGACGGCGTTCAAAACGCGTTGCGGGTTGACGATTGCGGTCAGTTGCGCCAACCGTTCATCGGGCACGGGCACGATGCCGACGTTGGGTTCGATGGTGCAAAACGGATAATTTTCGGCGGCGATTTCGGCGCGCGTGAGGGCGTTAAATAGCGTGGATTTGCCGACATTGGGCAAACCCACGATTCCACATTGAAGAGACATGATGGGAAAGGATAAAGGATAAAGGCTGAAGGATAAAGGGGAAATCGTGAAATAGACCCGCATCCGCCCGCTCTTTTCATCCCTTATCCTTTATCCTTTCCTAATCTTCCCACACAATGGCGACTTTGCCACTCTGCCCCGAATCGAAAATCTCATACGCTTCTTTCGCTTCGTCCAATTTAAACTTGTGCGTCACGATACATTCGGGATGCAACTCCCACGCGACCAATTTCTCGACTAACTCCTCCATCTGCCCAATCGAGCATACCCACGAACCGTGCAAAGTCAACTGTTTATGGAGCAAGAGGGGCGACGGCTCAAAGGTGACGCTGCCGCCTTCGCCAACGTAAACCACGCGGCCCCAATCGCGCGCGGCTTCGAGACACAAATGCCGCGCCGCCGCCGCGCCCGAACAATCAATGGCGACTTCGTAGCCTTTGCCGTTGCTCAATTCCATCAACTGATTCAAGGCATCGTCGTCGGGCGCGACGATGTTGTCGAAGCCCAGATGATTGGCCAGCATCACGCGGTCTGCGTTGCTTTCGACACCCGTCACGCGCGCGCCCAATGCGCGGGCGAGCAGGGCGGCGCCCAATCCGACGGGGCCGAGACCAGTGATGAGCACTTCGTCGCGCCCCGAAATCTGCGCGCGCAGACAGGCCGCGTAAGCCGTGCCGAATCCGCACGCCACCATCGCGCCATCGAGGTAAGTCAACCAATCGGGAAGGGGCACGAGCGTGCGCTCTTCGGCCAGCATAAACGGCGCGTGACCGCCGTCGCGTTGCCAACCGTAGGCCTCGCGTTGCGCCGAATGGCAACCGATCATCCAGCCGCTGCGGCAGGCCTCGCACACGCCGCAACCGGCGATATGATAGGCGACAACGCGGTCGCCGACGGCAAAGCGCGTGACCGCTTCGCCGATGGCGGCGATTTGGCCGCACGGCTCGTGCCCGGCGATGACGCCCTGATACGCTTCGGGGCCGACGCCCTGGTCTGTCGGGCGATAAATCGCGCGCAAATCGGAGCCGCACAAACTGGAGGCTTTGATCTGAATCAACACTTCACGCGGGCCAGGTTGGGGCACCTCGAACTGCCGAATTTCGAGCTGACGGTCGCCGGGCAACACGACGCCGGACATGGTCTGGGGAATGGACATGAAGAGAGAGTTTGACGACTTTGCCCAATCAGTCACACTTTAGCCCATGAACACGATTCCCCTCGCGGCTCGTCCCGAACCTGGCCCGACGATTTACGAGAAAGCGGGCGGACCCGAAACTTTCTTTAAATTGGCCGCGCACTTCTACGATGCCGTCGCGCACGACGCGGTTTTGCGCCCACATTATCCCGCCGATTTAAGTGACAACGCGTGGTGGCTGGCCTTATTTCTGATTCAGTATTGCGGCGGCCCCGACGATTACTCGCGGCAAAAAGGCCATCCGCGTCTGCGAATGCGTCACGCGCCGTTCAAAATCGGCGTGGCCGAACGCGACGCGTGGGTGAATAATATGCGGAGGGCCGTCGAAGCTCATGTGGAGAACGAGGAAGTCAAGGCGTATTTGCTGGATTACTTCGAGCGCACAGCGACGTTTTTGATTAACGTCAAAGAGGACTGAAATCGCCGAGCAACTCATATTATTGCGACGAACACGCGAGTAATTAAACGTAAAAACGGAAAACGTCTACCCGGACAGGCTCAGAAAAGTCGCGATGTTATCGGCCTCGAACTCGTTGATATGTTCGAGATGAGCGCGTAAAAGTCGTTCGACATCATTTGTCGAATAGTTGCCCAGCTTCACCCAGACAATTTTGGGCGGAAAGCCCAGCAGCAAACTTCTCTGATGAAAATCGGAATCTTTGGAAACAATCGCATAGCCGTTGCCGCGCGCATACTCCCCAACTGCCGTGTCCGGCGCTTCTTTTAAACCGATGTTGCGGACGTGCTGGCAATCGAGATAAACATCGGCCAGCGCGCCGACCAAACGATGCGAAAGGTTTTGATCGAAGAGCAGTTTCATGCCGCGACCAAGAACAATTTGCGTTCACGGTCGGCGGCAAACGCCAGACAAGCCCGAATATCGTCGCGCGTCAAATCGGGAAAATCCTCCAAAATCTCGGCTTCGGTCATATCGGAAGCCAGATAGTCCAGCACATCGTAAACCGTAATGCGCAAGCCGCGAACACAAGGCTTGCCCGTGCGCTTGTCTGGCTCGATGGTGATGGTATCTTGGTAGTTCATGGGGTGAAGTTTAATCGAACAACGGCGACGTTCAAATTTCATCGTCAATCTCAATGGCAGTATCTTCATCTGTAGGCACTTCTGGAAATTGCACGATACAGCCTTCTGCTTGCAAAATTGCTTGGCGACATGACTTGGCGAAAGCTGAATCTTTACTGACCTTGAGATACTTTGAAATAGCGAAAAGATCAGCAGTTCGGACAAGAGCAACTTTTGAGCGTTGGGCACCATTAACACATTCCACGGTGAAATCTTCAGTTCGTTCTGCTGGGGGTATTAAGCGGTGCGCATTTCCGAAAAGGACACCTTTGGCGTGTTCGCTGATTTCTTCCCTCTCGTAATCTTCTTGGATGTTGCTTTCCAATTGGCGGAGCTTGTCGATGTTTACGGCTTTGTTGTCTTTTCCCTCGGCTTCGCCAAGAAAGCGGCCTTCCTCACTGAAAAATACGGCGTCGAATTCTGACTCGGAATCCTTGTAATTGTCCGCTTCAAACCCCATAATACGCAAAGCCTCCAAGATCGCTTCTTCAAGTTGCAGGCCTTTTTCAAACAAGAGTCTGCGAAGCCCACCTTCACTCGCCAACTCTGCGGAGAGTTGGCCGCGCTCGGTCTGTAACTCTTCTATCTTTTGAGAAACATCTTTGATATTTTGCTCACATATCGATTCAGCTTCTAACCTATACTGCGCGCCATTTGCCCAGATTGGAGCGGGCGTTGCATTGCGGTTGCTGTGCAGCACTTTATCGATTTCAACAAGCGCGCTTACCAACCTTTTCCCAAACTGAATGCCTTTATCATTCCAGTTTTGACCTCTTTTAGTGCGGAACTCGTCTACTGGGTATTTCAAAGACGGAAGCAAAACCAAAGTTCCTTTGCCACTTGCGATCATCAATCCAACAGCTTTACTTCCGGTCTTTGTTGTCAAGGTTACTTGAGAAAATTCTCCCTCTAAGTAAACTTCGTAAGAGGAATATGACTTAAATTCTTCCCAATAAGTGGATAGACAAGACAAGGACTTAGTTATAAGTATCTCTCTACCACCTTTTGGAACGATACGGTCTAATTTTACCGGTAGAGAGAGGTAATTGTTGAAAGGGTCTATATAGTTAATTATAGGTTTGTTTGCTCCTGAGCCAGAATGATCCTTCTTACCTGTATGTTTGAAAACTTCCTCGAATTTAGACAGGAAGACAAAGACTGTCTTCCCTGCATTTACCGCTGTTACCATTTCGGTTCTCCAATGAGATATGTCTTCCGCCACATTGAACGAATCTTCCTCAGTCAACAGTCGCTTCCCTTGATGGCTTTCAAATGAAGAATACTCGCTCAAGAATGATGGATCAAAGACAATAATATCTGCATCTAACAAAGATTGGTGGGAGCGAAAAGGCAAAAGCTCTATATCTCCGCCAGGAATCTCGAATCCGACTGTAAAAATTTTCTTCTGCATCTGTTTTTAGTTTAACCTAAGACAGGCAGCAAACAAAAACGGCCCGCCTTTCACAAGACGGGCCGTTTGCCTAACTCCAACTTACTCGCTCATCAACTTGTTAAGCGTCAACTCGTCGTCGCCCGATGGCGGCTCGTGACCTTCGCCGTCGTCGGCGACGGGCATTTCGCCGCCGTCTTCGGGCATCTCGGTCGTGAACACCATCTCGCCGTTTTGCGCGTCCACATAAACCGTCTCGCCCACGTTGAACTCGTTCATAAGTAATCGCTCGGCGATCGGGTATTACTTCTCAAACTCGTTGGTAAACTTCTTCATCTCAGCCTCAAATTCGGCTATTTTAAGGAGTTGAGCGGGAGATTTTGTCAATTTGTAAGAAGCATTGCCACCTTTTTCCATACTGACTAACCTGCCAGCTTTGCCAGTAGCGACTTCCGCTTTTGACCAAATTTTGAAGTAAAGATTGTCAGGTGAAACTCCCAGGCAGAGCAGAGCTTCGTAAGGTCTATGATACCGAATGTGATTGAACTGGAAGCTACCACTGACATCTTCGGTTGCTGTTTTTAACTCAAACTCAACGTTTCGTATTCTTATATCCCAAGGGCTTTGTTTAGAACGATTTCCTGTTTTGGTAATAGGGAATTCACACGCATAAGAAAACTCTTCGCATAGCTTCTCAATGAAAACCTGCCCTACATCTCCCACTTTGGTGTTGGAAATAGTCTTGATTTTTCCCAGAGTTGCATCGTCCCACTTTGAATGATTGCTGAATTCTTCTAAGACTTTGGCAAACAAATCTACTGGATTCGACATTTGTCTTTTACCCCCGCGTCTGTTAAAGCTGCTCGAATGTGACACATACTGATGTGACGACAGCTATGGCTGGCCAAGTTACTGTATTCCCGCCAATCAGTTGTCCGCAAAACCTCCAGCACTTCGGCTCGGTCTTGTTTGATAACAATGCCGTAACCACAAACATACTTAACTTGATCGAAACTCGTCACAAGTTCTGGAGGTTCGTTATAGAAAGTGCGCTGCAAAAAAAAGTCGGCTTCTTCAAGTCGAGTTTGGCCGCAGAGCCTTTCTTTTCTCATGTCAACCGTGAACAAGTCAATATATTCATCGCAGGTTGCTACTGCTGGTTTACAGTCGCCGCCTTTACGCGCCCATATTTGCCACAAAGCATTGACTTTCGCGCCTTTTCCGTCCGCTCCAACAAAGCTGTCTTGCGGCAGAGGCGAAGAATGAACCAGACGAAGTCCACTAACCCGGTCTTGTGGATTCCCTTTACCTCGGCTTCCAAAGCCCATAGGCAAAATAAAACCCACATAATCAGAGAACAAAGCGGCTCGATTTAAGAAAGCTAAGGCAAGCCAAGCCCTGTAACCAAATGGTGGATTTCCCACGCAAGCGTAAGCATAGCCGTTTCTCTTTGGCGACCAAGAGAGAAAATCACTTTGGATGAATTCAGGACGATATTGGACAACATCTACGCCGACTCTGCGACCTTCAGGAAGTAAGTCGTAAAAGGCGCCCAGTCCTGCAGAAGGCTCGATGAATTTGTAGCGAGAAATATCCGCACCATCTTCAGCCATGTAATTGAAAAGCGATTCCGCGCACTCTTTAGCTATATCTGCGCGCGTAAAAAATTGATCTAACCCAACATCATCAATATCTACCCAACTAGGAATTTGTGGGTTTCTTGCCCACAATTTGTCGCGAAACTGCTGGGCCTCGATATTTAACTCTGATAAGGGGAAATCCGCGTTTAATACCACCTTTGCTGGCGTGTTCTCGCGCTCTACTACCAGATTGGCAACGGTGTTTGACATCACGCAAATTTTACCGCAAATTTCCTATAAGCGCAAACTCAAGAACCAAAAACGGCCCGCCTTTTACAAGACGGGCCGTTTGCCTAAATCCAACTTACTCGCTCATCAACTTGTTGAGCGAAACTTCGTCGTCCGCCGAGGGCGGTTCGTTGCCCTCGCCATCGGCGCCCACAGCGACGGGGATTTCGCCGCCGTCTTCGGGTTTCTCGGTGGTGAACACCATCTCGCCGTTTTGCGCGTCCACGTAAACCGTTTCGCCGACGTTATATTCGTTCATCAACAACCGCTCGGACAGCGGGTCTTCGACCAATCGTTGCACCGCGCGGCGCAGTGGCCGCGCTCCGAACTGGCGGTCGTAACCTTCGCGGGCCAGCAGGTCAACGGCGCGCGGCAGGAATTCGAGCTGCATCTCGCGACGCACGATTTCGTCGCTGATGCGCTTGGAGAACTGCGCCACGATCTGATAAATCTCGTCGCGGTTGAGGTGATGGAACACGATGACCTCGTCAATGCGGTTGCGCAGTTCGGGGCGAAACGCCTTGTTATACGCCTCCATGACTTTACCCTTCATCGTGCGGTAAGCCGAATCGCCTTCGCCCGTCGCGTCCTCCGATGCGCGGAAGCCGATGCCCTTGCCCAAATCCGAAGTGCCGACGTTCGAGGTCATGATGATGACGGTGTTCTTGAAGTCCACCACGCGGCCCTGCGAATCGGTCAGGCGACCGTCCTCGAAAATCTGCAACAGCGTGTTGAAGATTTCGGGGTGAGCCTTCTCGATTTCGTCGAACAACACCACCGAATAAGGCCGGCGTCGCACCGCTTCGGTCAACTGTCCGCCCTCGTCGTAGCCGACGTAGCCTGGAGGTGAACCCAGCATCCGCGACACGTTGAAGTGCTCGGAATACTCGCTCATGTCGAGGCGAATCAGCGCGCCTTCGTCGTCGAACAACAGTTCGGCCAAGGCTTTGGCCAGCTCGGTTTTGCCGACGCCGGTTGGCCCGACGAACATGAAGACGCCAATCGGACGCTTGGGATCTTTCAATCCGGCGCGGCCACGACGGACGGCTTTCGACACGACCTTGATCGCTTCGTCCTGGCCGATAACGCGCTCGTGCAGGTCGTCTTCCATGCGCAGAAGTTTGGCGGTTTCGGCCTCAGTCAAACGCTTGACCGGCACGCCCGTCCACTCGCTAACAATCGAGGCGATGTCGTCTTCGGTGACCGTCGGCTGGTCGTCGCCGTCCTCTTCCTGACGATCCGACTGCCACTTTTCCTGTGCCTCGTTGAGCTTCTCTTCGAGTTCGCTCGCCTTATCGCGCAAAGTCGCGGCTTTCTCGTATTCGTCCGAGTTGACCGCGTCCTCTTTCTGATTGTTGATCTCGTCCAACTCACGCGTTAGTTCGCGCACTTCTTTGGGCGGCAAAGCCACGCGCAGTTTCACGCGCGAACCGGCTTCGTCAATCAGGTCAATCGCCTTGTCGGGCAACTGGCGATTGGTGATATAACGCTGCGACAAATCCACCGCGTCCTTCAACGCCTCGTCGGTGATGCGAACTTTGTGAAAATCCTCGTAGCGACTGCGCAGACCCTTCAGAATCTCGATGGTGTCTTCGACCGTCGGTTCCGGCACCAGAACCATCTGGAAGCGGCGCTCCAAAGCGCCCGATTTCTCGATGTATTTGCGGTATTCGTCCAAGGTCGTCGCGCCCATACAACGCATTTCGCCGCGCGCCAAAGCCGGTTTCAGCATATTGCTGGCGTCAATGGCGCCTTCGGCGGCACCGGCGCCGATGATGGTGTGAAGCTCGTCAATGAAGACGATAATCTTGCCGTTGCTGGCGCGAATCTCCGCCATGATGCGCTTCATGCGCTCTTCGAATTCGCCGCGATATTTGGTGCCCGCCACGACGTTGGCCAAATCGAGGGCAATCACGCGCTTATCCAAAAGCGGTTCAGGCACATCGCGCGAAACGATGCGTTGCGCCAAACCTTCGACGATGGCAGTTTTGCCAACGCCTGGCTCGCCGACCAGAACCGGATTGTTCTTGCCGCGACGACACAAAATCTGAATCGCGCGATCAATCTGCGGTTCGCGCCCGATGACCGGATCGAGCTTGCCTTCCTGCGCCAGTTGGTTGATGTCGCGACCGAATTGATCCAAGGCCGGAGTCTGCGAGCGACCGGTTTTGCTGCCACGTTCGCCGCGTTCGCTGCTCTCGCGGCCCCCGCCAACGCCCGCTTTTTCCGGCCCGCGTTCGCCTTCGCTGCCGGGCGCGTCGGGGCCGAGATATTCCATGACCTGCGCGCGCGCTTTCTCCAGATTGAGACCCAGACGGCGCAAAACCGTCGCGGCCAATCCATCTTTCTCACGCAAAAGCGCCAAAAGCAGATGTTCGGTTCCGATATAGTTATGGCGCATCCGACGAGCTTCGTCGGCGGCCAATTCCAAAACGCGCTTGGCTTTGGGCGTCAGCTTCGGCTCGCCCGAAGTCGGGTCGCTGCCGGGTTGGACTTCTCCTTCAATTTCGGTGCGCACCTTGTTGAGCGAGACGCCCATTTTGGTCAACACCTGCGCGGCAACGCCCTCGTTTTCGCGGACGAGTCCGAGCAACAGGTGTTCGGTGCCGACGTGGCCCGAATTCATCTTGCCGGCTTCTTCCTGTCCGAGCAGAATGACGCGACGGGCGCGTTCAGTAAATCTTTGCCACATAAAGTTAGTTGTTTATCCCTTGTTGAAATTTTGACCCGCTCTTGATAAAGGATAGCGGCGCCTTGTTTCCGATTCTTTTCCAAACCAGAACTAACGCCGCAATTCTCTAAGAAGTTGGGGAGTGAAACACAGAAAATCCGGCTCTGTTGCACCGACGAGCCGGAAAATTACGACCTTTATAGAGACTGATAAACCGCGTTTTCGTTCCGTGTGGGTTGAGCGTCATTCACTAAAGATGCAAACAACGGGCAAACTGGCTCTTGGCAACGCGCCAATTCTCAGGTGGGCAAGTGCCGCAACAAGGCTTCAATATCCACACCCGCTTCGCGCAGAATTTGCGCGCCTTCACCATCGGATTGGCACAACGCTCGAATAACGTCGTTGATTTTGGTAGAATCGCGGCCCGCGTCTCTGGCATATCGGCGGGCTTTTGCCAGCAACTCCAGAATTTCTGGAGCGAAATCCTCGGATGTTCCAGAGGGATTTTCGCTTTGAGCCGCGTCCGGTTGGGCGTTCAGGGTATCGACGACGCTCGCTCGCGTCGCTTCTAATCCCAGTCCCAAACGCTTCAACACCGTCGCGGCCTGACCTTCTCTTTCGCGCAAGAGCGCCAACAACAGGTGTTCGCTTCCGATATAATTGTGCCGCATCCGGCGCGCTTCGTCGGCGGCGAGTTCCAATACGCGTTTGGCTTTGGGCGTGAGCTTCGGTTCACCACCGCTGCGCTCAAATTCGACTTGAGCTGTAAGCTCACGTTTAACTTCTTCGCGAACGCTGTCACTCGTGACGCCCATCTCCAACAAAACGCGCGCGCCAACGCCCTCGTTTTCGCGGACGAGTCCGATCAACAGATGTTCGGTGCCGACATAGCCAGAGTTCAGCTTGCCAGCTTCTTCCTGCGCAGACAAAATGACGCGCCGCGCGCGTTCGGTGAATCGTTGCCACATGATGAAATTGTTCGGGTCATTAAATTATACGGGTGCCACTTATCAACAACGATTTATCGCGTCTGAAAAATGAGAGCTCTCAACGAGCGCGAAGACTTGCTCGTCGCGCCGACGATAAGTTGAGATTTCATCGGGGTTTTCAGGAGACAGAAGACGAAGAGGACAGGAGCGCTACGATTTGGAAGAAAGCAACGACTTTAAAACCGTAACTTCCGCGACAGACTTACAACCTCTACTCTCCTGTCTTCCTCGTTTCCTGAAATTTAAGCCACGACTGGCGGGCGCGGCGCCTCGAATTTGGGCGCCAGTGCGCCCGTGAAAGCGCCCCAGATGCAGTTAAGAACGAGAGGCACCAGAATCGTTTTAAGATCGCCGCCCGCGAAAATGGGTTTGCCCAAAATTGGCAATACGGCGAACATTACCACGAGCCAGGGCACGACGCCGAAAATCAGGCCGCTCATCCAGTTGATGCGCGGCACGACGGCGGCGTAAATCGCGCCCCAAACCGCGCCCGCGCCCACAAACAGCAGCAATCCAACGATGGTGGCAGTCGTGCCCTGCAAGCCGAACAGCTTGCCAGCGAACGCGTTGCCCAATGGCGGTTGACCGCCTGGCATTTGCATCATTACCAACTGGATGATCCACAGCAGTAACGCGCCCAGCGCGCCAGCGATAACGGCGCCTTTGATTGGTTTGGAATTCATGATTTTTTTCCTTTGAAGATGGCGTCAACAACCGCTCCGGCGACGACTGCGTAGAGCAGATGATTGAGCGTCTGCGAAATGATTTTGCGCGCCGGAGTTTTCTGTGGCGACGGTGCAATTCCCAGCAAGGGCGACGCCGCCGAAGCCGCCGTCGTCAGAGCTGCAAAATGCACGCCCGTTGCCTTCCAGTCGCGCAAATCGCACAGTGCCAAAATTCCGCGCAAGGTGCCCCAGCCCGTGCCATAAATCCAGTGAATTCAAGGCGAAGCTCGCTGCTGATTCTCGGATGCGATGCCCGTCGTTTTCTCAACGGCCCGCGCGGTAACTTCCGTCAACTCGGCGCTTTGACCGGGGGCACGGGCAACGCGGGCGAACTGGCGGTGACACGCGTCGCGGAAAGAGGACGAGTTGTCTTTTCCATCATCTTTTAAATTGCCTAATTGAGAACTGAATAACCCTGGGGCATTCGCGCCCTCAACACATCACTCACCGCCAAAGACGTTAAAATAGCTACTCATGCCGAATTATCAACAATGTTTGTCGCACTGGTGCATCGCCAAATCGAGCGACGACGAATTCAAGCAACTCTACCAGATGGGATTTCGCGGTGTCGAACTGGCGCCGCCCGATTCGTGGGACAAATTCCGCGATATGGGATTTTCCATCGTGACGCACGGTGGCCATAAGTCCATCGACAAAGGTCTGAACAACCCCGATGACCATGCGCGCATCGTGGACGAAATCCGCGCCAGTCTGGAGCTCGCGGTCAAATATGAGGTTCCCAACCTTATCGTCTTTTCCGGCAGACGCGACGGGCGCTCCGACGAAGAGGGTTTGGCCAACTGCGTCGAAGGCTTAAACCTGGTCAAGGCCGACGCCGAAAAAGCGGGCGTGACCCTGATTATGGAATTGCTCAACTCCAAGGTCAACCATCCCGATTACCAGTGCGACAAAACCGCGTGGGGCGTCGAAATGGTGAAGCAGGTCAACTCGCCGCGCGTGAAGCTGCTCTATGATATTTATCATATGCAGATCATGGAAGGCGATTTGATTCGCAATATCCGCGACCACATCGAGCATTTCGGCCACATCCACACGGCGGGCAATCCTGGCCGCAACGATTTGGACGATCAGCAGGAAATCTATTATCCCGCCGTCGCGCGCGCGATTAACGAGACCGGTTATAACGGTTGGGTCGGCCACGAGTTCTTACCCAAAGGCGAGATATTGCCGTCGCTGCAACAGGCGTTCGACGTTTTCAACGTTTGAATCTGGCTGTTGCGAACCGCGAGCGTAAGCGACCGGCTAAGTCATAGCGTGCGGAACGTCTGACTTAGCCGGTCGCTTACGCTCGCGGTTCGCAACGGAATTAAACGTTAATCTTCTTCTTTACCGATCCGCAGAATCTCGAATTTGACGATGCCGTTGGGCCCTTCGACTTCGGCGATGTCGCCGACTTTTTTCTCCAATAGCGCCTGACCAATCGGCGATTCTTCCGAAGCGGCGCCTTCGGTGAACTCCAACTCTTCCGAGGCGACGATGGTATAAAAGCGCGTTTTGCCGTTGTCCAGGTTTTTGACTTCGACCGGCACGCCCAACATCACTTCGTCGAACGACGGGTTGTCCACGATAATGGCGTCTTCCAAGCGTTCTTCGAGGTTGGAGATGCGCGCCTCCAACATGCCCTGCTGTTCGCGGGCGGCGTGATAACCGGCGTTCTCTTTGAGGTCACCCAGTTCGCGCGCTTCTTTAATCTCCTGGCGGATGGTAACGCGTTGCGTCTTTAAATCTTCTAATTCGGCCTGAAGCCGGTTATAACCCTCACGCGTAAATTGTGCTTGAATAGCTGACATGATATGACTCCTTTAAATTGAGTTAAAGAAGTGTAGCAAGGAAAGGGGACAGGGGATAGGAGTCAGTTATCAGTTATCCGGGGAAGGTTTCAGAATCGAAAGTTAGCAGAAATGAAAACTGAAGAGACTCTCTCCTAAAAACTGATCCCTGCCACCTGCCACCTGCAAAGTCCTTGCTATTTTTGCGCGATTATGAGAAGCTCTCAGTCACGCGAAATCGAGCGCGTTCAAAACCCGAATTTTTGCGGAAACAAAAGTCTGTCTTTACGATGGGCATTCTATTTGCGAACTAAAGGTGTTGAAGTTTGGTGCAACGTTGAGCTTTCATGGCTTCATTCGTTGCGCCTTTCGGATTTCTCGAAAACGTCGCATCCCATTTCTTTTTTTGCGGGAGGTGAAATTAACTATGCGTAAAATCATCATTGGTATTGCTTTGGTCACCGCCATGGCGGCTTCGGCTGTCATCGCCCCCAAAGCGGCTCACGCTCAGGACTATCCCAACGTGGCCAACCTCACGCCCTTCACGGCAGAGGCCAACTATATGTCCAAGCCCGGCTACTTGCGTTACCGCAACTACGTCGCCACGAACAACTGGATCTCCTACGAAGAGGCCGCTCGTATCGTCGCCGAACAGGGTGGTTGATCTTCCCTCGACAGCACCAAAAACCGTCCTTCTCTCGCGAGAGGGACGGTTTTTTGCGCTTGACACAACCTTGCGCTGCCGCTAACCGTTCCCGAAGTGGGCGCGACTTTTGATGGGGGTTGCGGTCAAAATCTGGCTTTGCGATTTTGGGTTTTGGTGTTAGGAAAACTTTTACCCGCGTAACCCCAAAAACCGTAAAGCCAAAGGTTACTCTTGTCGTGAATCTTTCCCCCACATCTTCCGTTTTCTCTGCGCGACTGCTCGCTCCAACGCTGGCGTCGCTTTCCCTAAGCCTGGCTTTGACCGGCGTCGCGCACGCGCAGGCGACGTTGCCCACTTTACCGCCCGCGCCTTCGGCTGCGCCCCAAACCGCGACGCTCGACCGCGCGGCGGTGGTTGCCGCCGCCGATCCTGACGCGCTTTCGATTAACATTGATGGGCGCAACGTCATCTCCAATCCGCCGCCGCTTTTGCAAAATGGCCGCACCTTCGTGCCGCTTCGCGGCGTGCTGGAAAACCTGGGCGCTCAGGTGGATTATATCGCCGCCGAGCGCCGCGTCAACATCGCGCGCGACGCGCAACGCGTCCAACTGTTTCTGGGCACGACGCGCGCCACGATTGATGGCCGCGAAGTCGAAGTCGAGAAGCCGCTCGTCATTGATGGCCGCACCTTCGTGCCGCTCCGCGCGGTCGCCGAACTATTCGGCCTCAAGGTTTCGTGGCAGGCACCGACGCGCACCGTCGTGATTAACACTGGCGCTCCCGTCGCTGCGCCGCTCAACCGGCGCGCCGAACTTAAAGCCGCCGGGCCATTCGGCCTGACGATTGATTTCACCCAACATCCCGTCGCAGCGATTCCGAGTCTGCTTGACAGCGCCAAAGCGTCGGGCGTCGGACTGATCAAATTCCGCTTCGACTGGGGCACGCTCGAACCAACCAAAGATGCCGCGTTCGAGTGGGCTTATTTCGACACGATTTTGCGCGAGGCGCGCGCGCGCAACCTACGCGTCGTCGGCGTTCTGGGCGATACCGCGCCCTGGGCTTCGGTCTCGACTTCGACCTATGGCAACGACCAACGCCAGAGCCCGCCGCGCCCCGACTCCTACGATTCGTGGAAGAATTATGTGCGCCGCACCATCGGGCGCTATGGCAACGACGTGCTGGCGTGGCAGGTCTGGGAAAATCCCAATTCGGTCAACTTCCGTTCGGTTGACCGCGTTTATCGCACTCTGGCGCGCACGGCCATTGACGAAGCGCGCGCGACGATGCCGAGCGTCATCATTTATGCCGTCGATCCGGGCGGCGTTGATTTGGATTCGATTCGCGGCTACAACTCCAACGGCCTGACGACGGTCGCCGATGGCATCGCGGTTTATCCGACTTCGCTCTATCAGGCTCTGGCGCCCGCCAGTCCCGAAGCGTTTTTGCGGCCTTACGCGCGCATCACCACGACGCTGAAATTGCCCGATGCCAAAGCGCGCGATTACTGGGTCGGCGGCGTGTCGCGCCCGGTCGCCCTCCCGTTTCCCGATGCCAAGCCGACCGACGACGGCAAACGCGCGCTGGAGATTTTTACGCCGGTCGCGCAGGCCGATTATCTGGTGAAAGCGATGACGCTGGGATTGGCGGCGGGCAGCGATAAAGTGTTCTACGATCAACTGCGCGACGTGCCCGATTTGCGCATGAACGCGACATTGGCCGCGTCGCCGCCCCTCGTGGCGAGCGCGCCTCCGGCAGCGACGCTCGATGCCGACGCGACGGCTGCGGCGGTCGCCGTGACGCCCGCGACGGTCGCTACGCCCGCGATGGCGATGACGGCGAAGGTGAGCGCGCCGCGCGAAGGCGTGGTGCAGGACAACGGTTTGCAGCGCGCCGACGGCACGCCGCGCCCCGGCTTCGCGGCGTTGCGCAACCTGACGGCGAACCTGACAGATAAGCCCTACAAAGGCAACCTGAGCTTCAATTCCAACTTAATCGCGCTGCTTTTCGATAACAACAAGAGCGGCACTTTGGTGGCGTGGTCGCCGTCGGGCGAGGCGACGTTGGCGCTCAACAGTTCGGGCGCCATCGTGGATTTGCCGGGCGCGCAGTTCGTCGAAACGCGGCCCGATTCTCTCGTCACCGATGCGGTCGGCAACGTGGTCACGCCGCCCGATGGCGTGCTGAAATTGAGTGAGCGTCCGATCTTTATCACTAACGTCGGCTCGAAGACGGTGCAGGAAGCGTTGATGCACCCGCCCGAAGCGGGCTTGCGTTTGCAAGACCCGATGCCCTACGAAAACGCGTCGAGCGTCAGCGCCGAGCTCGCGCCCGATGGCGCCGAGAACGGCATTTTCTGGCGCAAATACGCGACGTTCGGCTCGGTTGCCGAAGCGTTCGTGACGCGCGACGGGCGCAAGGGATTGACGACGCAACCGCAATACGATATCTTCAATTTGAAGTCGCAGAAGCCGTTTATTTATCTCGATGTCGCCGACGATTTCCTCTACGACGCGCCCGGCGTGCCGGTCACGCTGAGCGTCGAGGTTTATGCGGCGGAGCTGTCGAACCCGACCAAGGCGCTGGGTTTCCGCGTGGAATATAACAGCAGCCAGGGCAATCGCTCGTTGCCATGGCAGCCTCTGGTGCCGGGTAGCGGTTGGCAGACCTTCCAGATTCCTTTGCCCGACGCGCAGTTCGCCAACTCGGGCGGCTACGATATTCTGTTCAACGTCGGCGCCTCGGCGACGGGTGTGACGTTCGGCAAAGTCACGCTGACGCGCGGTTTGGGTGCGACGCCGGTGGGTGCGACGCCGCCGGTGGGCGCGACAGCGCCGGAGATTGTTGTGCCGGGTGGGGCGGGGTAACAGGTGATTTGAAAAGGGGAGTGGGATAAGGTTGATGCAGAAAGCGCTAACGTTATTCCCTCACCCGCCTTCGCAGAGCACCCGCACCCTCGCCCGAAGGGAGAAGGAAGTCAGCGACTTCTCTGTTTAGAAGAGAACCCCAAGTAACCTTCTCCCTTCGGGAGAGGGTGCTCTGCGAAGGCGGGTGAGGGAATAACGTTAGCGCTTTCTGTTTCAGGCGCGGAAAATGCTGACTTAAAATAAACTAAGCCCCACTTATGAACAGTCATCTTTATCTCGACCGAGGCCCGCGATGGGCGTAATCGCCGCGTTGGGCGCGTTTTTACGGCAATTTTTCGCGCTCGTGCCGACGGTCGGGCCGCGTTTCGTGCTGGCGTGGCTGCTGACGCTGGTCGTATTGATGGTGATATTCGTGGGTCTCAAGCCGAAGGTGCGCGGACACCTGATGAAGCTCGATACCCGCGTGCGCGATTGGGCGCGCGTGCTGCGTTACCGCGATCACGCCGACCCGACGACCGACCGCGTTTTACGCACCTGGTTCTTCCGTTTCTGGACGAACTTCGCGTCGGCGCCTTCGCTCATTGTGCTTTCGATTGCCCTGGCGACCTGGGCGATCGCGAGCGAACAACCGCGCGCCACATTGTTCTACTTCCCCGGCTTTTGCTATATGGGATCGTCGTTTCTTTCCTACTTTTCCAAGCGCGTTTTCAAGCGCCCGCGCCCGCAACGGGCCGAAGGCAGCTTCGGCCACAAAATGAAAGATGCCTCGTTTCCATCGGGCCACTCGCTGACCTCGTTCTGCTTCTGGATCGGTTGTGTGATGATAGCCGCCTTGCTCGGACTGGGCGCTTTGCCCTACGCGGCTCTGGCGCTGATGGCGACGCTGACCATTGTGTTTACTGGCCTGAGCCGAATCTACCTGGGCGTTCATTTCCCTTCCGATGTCGCGGGCGGCTACGTCATCGGCGCCGTTTGGTGCATCGTTGGCCTCTTTGCTCTGATCCCAGTCCTCTAAAATCAGGTTTCAGTTGTCAGGATGTGGACAGGGCATTACAAGTCTGCCGCTTATTTCCTGAGAACTGATCCCTAACTCCTGACAACTTTTCCCCCATGAATTCTCTTAAATCGCGCATTAAAATCATGATCGTCGAGCGTCTGTTTCTGCCCGTCGAACCCAACGCCATCGCCGACGATGCCTCGCTGATGGAAACCTATGACATCGATTCAGTCGCCCTCTTCGAGCTCGTCGTCGGCCTCGAATCCGAGTTCGGTGTTTCGATGGAAGATATGGAATTTTCGCCCGCTACTTTCGAGACGGTGAACTCGATGGCGGCGTTAGTCGAAGCGAAACAGGAAGGTTGAGGTGAAACGTCAGTTGTCAGAAGTCAAGCAAAGCCATGAACCGCGCGCGTAAGCAAGTCGGGCCATAACGCTTTCGACAAAATTGAAGTGTTCTTGCAACTCTGACGGCCCGACTTGCTTACGCGCGCGGTTCATGGCTTTGCTTGACTTCTGACAACTGATCCCTGCCAACTGCCACCTTAACCATGCTCGAACCGCTCTTTTTCGCCTCTGGCGAAATCCAACTTTTCGGCATCTGGCGCGCGGTCGCCGATGCGCAACGCGTCTGGATAATCTGTCCACCTTTTGCCGAAGAAGAGAAGTCGGCGCATCGAACGGCGACTGAAATCGCCTTAACGTTGCAGGCGCGCGGCCAGGCGTCGCTTTTATTTTGCTATCGCGGAACCGGCGACAGCGAAGGCGAATTTGCGAAGGCGACTCTGGCCGATTGGCGCGCCGACATCGCCGCCGCCGTCGCGTTGGCGCAGCAGCGCGCACCCGGCGCCGAAACCGAATTACTGGGCGTTCGATTGGGCGCGTCGCTGGCCTATCTGGAGCGCGAACGCGCGTCGCGATTGTTATTGATTGAGCCGATATTATCGGGGCGTTCGATGTTGAGTCAGTTGAACATGCGCCAGAAGATGCGCGTGCAAATGGCGGGCGGCGGCGCGGCGCTTTCTACCGGAGATTTGGATGGTTGGCCTTTGAGCGATAAATTACGCGACGATTTGAACGCGCTCGATTTGCGCGACGCCGCGCCGTTCGACGGGCAATCGCGAGTGTGGAACGTCGGGCCACGCGATGCCATAGCGCCGCCGTTGCAGGCGTTCGCCGAACAAATCGGCGCGCAGTCTCGCGCGATTGTGATGCCCGCGTTCTGGAATTTGCTCGACTACACGCCGCCAACGCCGTTACTGGAAGCGTTGGGTGATTGACACTTTGTTTGGAGCGCGCCCGTGAGGGCGATCAAAAGGTGAAATCGCCTTCACGGGCGCGCTCCAAACAAATCCTGCCCACAACAAATGTCCGAAATTCCTCTAACCTTCGCCAACGCGCACGGCCAAACGCTTGTCGGCATATATCATCAAACCGCGCAACCAAAGGCGCGCGGTTCGTTGTTATTTTTGCACGGCTGGAGCGGCTATCGCACTGGCCCGCACCAGATGTTGACGCGCGCCGCGCGCACCTTCGGCGCGCGCGGCTTCGATTCGCTGCGCTTCGATTTCGCCGGACGCGGCGACAGCCAGGGCGATACCGAACTGGCAACTTTAGCGACGATGCGCGACGATACATTTGACGCCCTCGAACAGTTGCGAGGGCATGGCAACGGCGGCCCGATTATCGCCGTCGGGTTGTGTTCGGGCTGCGAAATCGCGGTCGCGGCGGCGAACGACGATTGGTCTGGCATCGCCTTGTGGAGCGCGCCGATTTTCGCGGCTTTGCCCGATCAGTCGGGGCAGGAAAAAAAGCGCGCGGCCAACTTGGGCAAATACGCGCGCAAATTGCTGAATCCGCAAACTTATCTGAAAATCGCGCGCGGCGAAGTTGATACCGCCGCCGTCGGCAAGGCGATGAAAGGTGGCGGCGGCGCGGCCAATAAAAACGTCGAATCGCGCGAGCCCGGCCAACTGCCGCCCGGCTTTCGCCGGCAATCATTGGCGAATTGGAAAAATTACGGCGGCCCGATTTTGCAGATTTACGGCGACGCCGACCCCATCGCGACCGAAGCGCGCGATTGGTATTCCGCGCATTGCGCCGCGCCGCCCGAAGTTAAGATGGTCGAGGGCGCCAATCACTCGTTTTACGGATTGGAGTGGGAACGGCAGGTTTTTGAGTTCACCGAAGATTGGCTGAATCAGAAATTTTAGGAATGCTTCAGAAAGCGCCGAAATTCTTCCCCCACCCGCCTTCGCGGAGCCAGGGCAGTTTTGAGCTCCGCGAAGGCGGGTGAGGGAAACCTCAGAATTCTCCTCAATTGAGTTCACCCGTCCGCATTCATTACAAATGGCATCCAATCAAGGTATAATTTGAAGGGAAAAGGCCCGCAACTCCCATGAGCAATCTCCCAGATTCCGCCCCCGCATCCAGCGCCGACACCGAGAAAAAGACGGTGCTCTACCTCGACCATTCGGCGCAAATAAGCGGCGCAGAGGTCTCTCTTCACGCGTTGCTCAAAGGATTGCGCCAGATTGATGCGCCCTTCGAGCCGTTCGTCGCCCTGCCTGGCGATGGCCCGTTCGCCACCGAACTGCGCGAGGAAAACTGGAACGTTTCGTTCGCGCCCCTGCGCCGTTTGCAGCGTCCACGCGGCATTATTGACGGCATGGCGTCGCTGCTTCATGTGTTGCAGACCGCTCCGCACATCTGCCGTTTGGTGGATCAATGCGGCGCGCGCCTGATTCATTCCAACTCGACGACAGCTCATCTGGTGGGCGGCGTCGCCGCCGAGCGCACCAACCGCCCGGCAATCTGGCATTGCCGCGACCTGATTTCGCTGGATCGCATCGCGCCTCAGTTAGCCGCCAAAGCCACGCGCGTGGTGGCGATTTCGGGTTGCGTCGCCTCGCAACTCGAAAAAGATGGCGTGCCCCACGAGAAAATCACCGTCGTCTACAACGGCCTCGATCCCGAACAGTGGCGTCCCCATATCCCATCGCGACTGCGCGAAACTCTGAGCGTGCCCGATAATACCTTCATTTTCGGCATCGTTGGACAAATGGTGCCATGGAAGAATCACGCCGATTTCATCGAAGCCGCCGCCAAGATGGTGCAACAGGACGGCATGGAAAACGTGCGTTTCGTCTCGATTGGTGGCGACCTGTTTGGCGAACATGCGGATTATATTTCCGATTTGCGTCAGTTGGTCAAAAAGCACGATTTGATCGAGCGCTTCAACTTCATCCCGCGCCAGAGCGACGCCGTTGACGCGATTTCGGCGCTCGATTGCCTGGTGCATCCGGCGGCTGACGAGCCATTTGGCCGCGTCTTAATGGAAGCGATGGCGCTGGAAATTCCGGTCATCGCCGTCAACGAAAATGGCCCGCTCGAAATCGTGACGCACGGCCACGACGGATTGCTGGTCAGGCCGAGCGCGCCCGACGAATTAGCCGACGCGATGACGCGCGTGTTGCGCGATGCCGATTTGCGCAAACACCTGAGCGAAAACGGGCGCGCGACGGTGCAGGAAAAGTTTCATATCGCCGATCACGCCAGCCGCTTCGAAGAGTTATATCGCGAATTTACCAGTTAAATTAACTCGATGTCGCTTTCTGATTTCGTGCGCCGCAACTGGCATCCCGCTCTTGTTTTCGCGGGTGCTTGCGCACTGTGGATCACGCGGATGCCGCTCGTCACCGCTTATTACGAGCGCACGCAACAACTTGGCTATTATCCGCCCGAAGCCGATAGCATCGGCATCCCCATCGCGTCCAATGCTGTTGTGACAGTGATGTTGTTTCCCGCGATTGTGCTGGGCTTGTGGTTGATCTTGCGCAACTTTCCCGCGTGTTACTCCTGGTTGGCCTGGAACAAAAATCATTGGTTTATGAGCGCTTTCTGGACGGCGATCTGCGGTTACCTGCTTTACCTGACATTCGATTACGGGCGCGAAAATTGGCAAATCGGTCTGCCGCTCAACGTGCTGTCAAATTGCGGATGTCTGTTGCTGTGGTTCGAACTGCGCGCCATTATTACTTCCAAACTCTGAAGGCGACAAACGCAAGCGCGTTTGCTTTCTTAACGAAACCTGATTATCAACAAAGCGTGAGTTGTGTTATCTCGTTAAAATATAGAGTGCATTTATTCCCGTTTCACAAGGAGTGACTCATGTCACAAAACCAATCGCCCTCCAATTCTGCCGATGGCGCTTCGACTGTCATGCCCCAACCCGTTTCCAACGGCGAAATCGCCATCGAACCCGTCGATAATTCTGTCGATTCCGCCACGACTTTGACGACCGTTGTCGAAGACCCGATTGCCGCCGCGCGCTCCAACCTGGAGGGCGCGGGCGACGTGATTATTCAGACGCGCGATCTGAATAAAACCTACCGTTCGCCATTTTCGCGGGCTGGCAAAGTCGCGCTTCACGATCTGACAATTGACGTGAAACGCGGCGAAATTTTCGGTCTGGTCGGCCCCAACGGTTCGGGCAAAACCACGACTTTAAAATTGCTGTTGGGTTTGATTAAGCCCAACGCTGGCAGCGTCGAGATTTTCGGGCGCGGCCCGCGCGATGTCGCGGTCAAACAGCGCATCGGCTTTTTGCCCGATGGCCCCTACTTTTACGATCACCTCAACTCCGCCGAGGTTTTGGATTTCTACGGCAAATTGTTCGGCTTTCCCAAAGAGATGCGCCAACGGCGCGGCGAAGAAATCCTCGATATGGTCGGACTGGATCGCAACGACCGCAAACGTCAAATTCGCACCTATTCCAAGGGCATGATGCAGCGCGTTGGTCTGGCTCAGGCGCTGTTGAACGACCCCGAACTATTGTTTTTGGACGAGCCGACGACGGGTCTCGACCCGATTGGCGCGCGCCAGATGAAGGAGACGATTCTCAAAGTGCGCGACGCCGGCAAAACCGTGTTGTTGTGTTCGCACTTGCTGGCCGACGTTCAAGAAATCTGCGACCGCGTCGCGATTTTGAGCGAAGGCCGCTTGGTGAAGTTTGGCACGGTGCCCGAATTGGTTGGGCCGAGCCAACACTTCCAGATTTTCGCCGAAGGCTTCGACGATGCCGCCTTACAAAAGGCGCGCGGACTGAACTTGCCCTTCGAGCGCGAGAACGGTCGCGTCTGTTTCGAGGCCGAATCGAGCGAAGGTTTGCAGACCGTTTTGCGTTTCATCAACGATTCCAACGCGCGCACGCTCGACGTGAAGGGGCACAGCGAAACGCTCGAAGACGTGTTCGTGCGCGCGGTCAAAAGCGACGGGCGCGGCTGATTTTCGTTGAGGCGTTTTGATTTAGGTTGTGGCGAGCGTTAGGTTCGGCCCCCTCCCCAGCACTGCCTTGGCTCCGCCAGGCGACCACCCGATTGCGGGAGAGGGAGCACCCGCAAGAAAGTAATAGTCGCGAGAACTATCTTAAGTAGGAAGTTGCTCAAAACTAAACTTTTCTCGAACGTGCTCCTCTCCCGTAATCGGGTGGTCGCCTGGCGGAGCCAAGGCAGTGCTGGGGAGGGGGTTGAACCTAACGCCCGCCAAAAACTTCAAATCGCCAAATCAAGGTTTCAAATTATGGCCGTTTCTTCTCCTCCTCCCTCCCCACGCGAGGCTCCGCAACGCGAACTCATCTCGTCCGAGCTCGCCGACAATCGCGGCGTCGTGATTCCGGCGGTGTGGCGCATCGGGCAGTTCGTCTTGATGGGCCTCGTCGCGCTTTTGGCGATTTGGTATGCCGTGCAGGGCTATAAATCGCCCGTCGGCGATAGCGGCGCCGCCGACAACTTTTCGCCGTTCGATCTGGTCGGCTTCGTGCTGGCGATGGCGCTGATTTTCCTGACCACGCCGACCGCCTGGGTCGTGGCCACCACGACTTTCCAGGAGGCGATTCGCCGCAAATGGATGACGGCACTGCTGGGTTTTGCCGTCGTGATGCTGGCGGTTTCGACCTTCTTTACCTGGATGCAGCCTGGCTCGCAGCAGAAGTTTTTGCGCGATTACGGCCTGGGTTTCACCGTCATCATGACGCTGATCGCCGCCGTGTTTTTGGGCGTGGCGCTCATCCCGCCAGAAATCGAGCGTCGCACGATTTTCACGATCCTCTCCAAACCGGTCACGCGCCTCGAATTTCTGCTGGGCAAATACCTCGGCCTGATGCTGACGCTGATGCTCAACCTCGCGGTGATGGGCACGATTTTTCTGATTTCTTATGGTTTGTTCGTCGTGCAAAAAGATGGCGCCGACGCCTTGACCGGCGGAAATTTCCTGGCCAACATCGCGCATTTGCCTCGTGCCTACGCTCTGGCCAATCAAGCCGATGGCATCGGTGTCAGTTTGAACGGCGTCGGCTCGGACGTGGTGAATCTGGGGCGCGCGCTGTTTCTACATCTGGGCACGCTGAGTATAATGGCGAGTTTCGCCATTATGTTGAGCCAATTCTTAACGGGCATTACGGCAATTATTATCTCGTTCGTCGTCTATTTTCTGGGCCAATCGGCGGCTTACTGGGAGCGACTGAGCGGCGGCAGCGGCGACAATGCCACGCCCGTTTTGACTGGCCCAGTGCGCGTCGTGGCCGACGCGGTTTACGCGGTTTTGCCGCACCTCGATACCTTCGATGTGCGCGAGCGGCTGGTCAACGATCTGCCGGTCGGCTGGAATTACATGCTCAAAACCGGCTCGGCGGGCGCAACCTACACTGCCGTGATGCTGGCCGTAGCTTACTTCGCGTTCAGCGAACGAGAATTTTAATTTTAGAAGTTGGGAGTTGGAAGTCAGGAGTTAAAATGTTGATTTGCCACAGCTTGAAAGTTATGGACAAGCCAGTATTCTAACTCCTGCTTCTAACTCCCAACTTCTTCCGAAGGAACACTCATGGAACTTTCAAAATGGGGAGCGCTCGCGGGTGCGGGTTTGCTTCTGGTTTCTTATAATCTGGCGCAACCGGGCATCACCCAATTGCGCGACACTCAGGCGGTTCATCCCGGCACCGAGGCTAAAGTCGAAGGTTATGGGCCGTCGCTCAAGTGGCTCGACCGTCTGGCGCGCGCCTCGGATGCCACCGGCACTTCGGTTGACGCTAAAGGTAATCTGGTCGGTTCGGGCAAAGTCAAGCTCGACTTTTCGGTCATGTCATCGCTGATGGTGGCGGGACTGGCGTCGGGTTTCAAATCGCAGGTCGCCAACCTGCTGTGGATGAAGTCGGACGAATACTGGCATCAGGGCTTATTTACCCGTCAGGTGCCCTTAATGGAAGCGGTCGTCACGCTCGACCCGCAGTTCATTGATGCCTGGTCAACGGCGGGTTGGCACTGGGCTTATAACATTTACGCCGACATCCCGACCAACCCCGACTACGAAAAGCGCGGCCCCGAAGCGATTCGCGCCGCGCAGGAAAACGCGGTCGCGACCGGCTTAGATTATCTGGATCGCGGCTCCAATCTGAACCCCGATACTTACCGTTTGTGGTTCGAGTATGGCTGGACGCGCGCCGAGAAAGCCGGTTATTACGACCAGAAAACCGTCGAGCTTTACAAGACGGCGCGCTCGAAATCGGACGCGCGCGAAATCGAAGTTTCCGGTAAGGGCGGCGCGATGGTCAAGGAAAAAGGGCTGGATATTCTGGGCCGCACCATCGGCCACCTGTGGGAGCGCGTGCCCGAATTTGACAAAGCGCAAAGCCAATACGCCGACGACCTGATTGGCGCGACGCCCGCTCAGCGCAAAACATTAGATAAAGCGGGCGAGGCCTGGCATCGTTACGGTGGCGATTACACCGCCATCGTTGACGTTTACCGGGGCGGCGATGCGGTTACCAAAAGTCAGGTCAAAGCGTTGGTGCCCGATATAGAACAGATCGTCGCCGGTCAGGATTTGCGCCAGAAAATCGCCGGACAGGTCGGCAAAGATCAGCCGGTCGGCGCTTATATCACCATCGAGGCGCGCTATATGCCCGCCTGGCGCATGATGAAAGCGGGCGATTTGGACGGCGCGATTCAAGAGATCACTGGCGTGATGAACGCCGACGAAAAGTATCATCTGACCGGTTTGCCGGTTTTGAAGAAAATCTACGAGATTCGTGGCGATTCGCCCGCCACAATCGAGGCGGCATTCAAGCAAACTCGTGAAAACGAGAAGACTTCGTCGCAGGACTTGGGCTTGCATTTTCTGGCGCGCCTGTGGGAAATGAAGGCGGAAAAAGCCACCGATCCCGCCGAAAAACAGAAGCTGGCGAAGCAGGCTTATCGCACCTGGTATCGTTCGCGCGCCCGCGATGCGTTGGACTTCTACGCGCTCCGCAAAACGCGCGTTTACGAGGATGAATACAAGTTCACCGCGCCCGAAGATATTGTGAAAGCCATCAAGGACTCGCGCAAAGGCGGCGTCCCCAACGCGGCTCCCCCCGTCGCGCCCAACGTTCAAAACTACTATTGATCGCACCAAACCCGCGCACGCAAGTGCGCGGGTTTTTGGCGTTTGGACGTCAAATAGAATCCTTGGCGAAAGCGATGGGGGGCCGTTCCGTTCTCTATAAAATGGCACGCAGAGACGCAGGGAGAACAAAGCACAAAAACTTTGCCGCACGAGCAGTCACGTTTAAATTTTTGGTTTCTCTCTGCGTCTCTGCTGCCATTTTATGGAGAATCGCTTTCGCTTCCGTTTCAGGTTCTATTGGGGCCACAACTCTGCTAAAATGTCCGCTCATGTCTTCTTTCCGTAACTTCAACGACGGCACCCAAAACGCGCCTCGACTCCAAATCGGCCAATCGCTGTGGGCCATGACTGCTCTGCCGATGAACGCATCCGCCGAATGGACGCTCGACGAAAAAATGGCGCACTGCCGCGACGCCGGTTTCGAGCACATCGAATGCGCGATAGCAAACGATGAGGGAGGTCGCCGACATTTAGAGGCGCTGAACAAAATTAAACTGCCCTGGGCGCTGGTCAATCGCCTGAAAAGCGTGGAGCAGACGCGCGAAGCCGTGCGTTTCGCCGCCGACAATGGCGCGCTGTGGGTGACGTGCCAACCGGCGTCGGCTTTTCACGCGCTGGAGGAAGTCGTCGAAATCGTGCGCGCCGGTGTAGAACTGGCGGCTGACAACGATTTACCGTTTTTCGTCGAGACGCATCGCGATACCTTTACCGAAAATATCCCGCAAACGCTGCAACTCATCGAAGCGATACCCGACATCAAAATGGTGGCGGATTTCTCGCACTTCGTCGTCGTCGGCGAGTTCTACGGCTGGCAATCCGAAGGCGCGCTCGAACGGATGCAGCCGATTATCAACCACGTCGCCCACATTCATGGGCGCATCAGCAACGGTCAGTCCGTGCAGGTTGATGTCGGCGACGGCGAAGGCGACGAAGGCACGCCCGCGCATTTTTTCACGCGCCTGTGGGCCGCGATGTTTAAGCATTGGCGCCAGAGCGCCCAACCCGGCGACGTGATGTCGTTCACCAGCGAACTCGGCCCGCCGCGTTATGCCATCACGTTGCCCAATGGCAGCGAGTTTTCGGATCGTTGGGAGCAAGCGTTGGTGATGAGAAAACTGGCGCGACGTGCGTGGGCGCAGAGCGATTAATTAATCGACTGAACTGCGCTGTCATCGGGAAATGCTTCTTTGGTCAGGGCGAGCAGTTGGGGCCGCGCAATAAAATCGCCTGCGACGTTGAAGCGACCCGTTAGCCATCCGCCGATGCTGCGCTTGGGCGCGGTCTCGTTATGCTCCAAAACTGCGAGTTGATTGCACTTGAAGCAAATCACTGTGTCGGTGAATTGCTGGCCCTTCCAAACCCGAAATGCGACGGCTGGCTCGATGTAACATTGCGTCGTGGATTGGCCGGGGTAGGGCATAAGATTTCGCGTTCAACACGATGTCGCCCAGACGCGAAGCAAAGCGCGCGTCGATGACGGTATGTTTCGCGAAAAAAGGGACGTATTCGGCGACTTGGCCCAACGGTTTTTCGGAATCAACCCGAAATAAGCGCAACGCCTCAACTTTGTCGGCACCTTTGAAGATGGCGGCGGCGGTCGTTTTATTTTTGTCGAATTCTTTGGCCGCCGTTCGCCAACGTTCCGAATCGGTATTGTTGGTCAGAGGCTCAATGCTCTTGAGCGGCGACGCTAATTGGGAACGCCGCGCCGCTTCTGCTTTGCCGCTTCTGCTTTGTTGGCTTGAACGCGGCTCAAAATTGGAATGGCGCCAACGCCAACGGCTATGGTCAAAGAGATAACGATGGTTATAAATTTCATGGCGAGATTAGAACAGGAAGCATCTCTCAGGTATACGTCCTTTCCGCCCATTGATGCCCTATTTTGCGCGGTTTGGAGTTCGCAGATGAGTGCTTGAAAAAGTGAATCGCAGTTTCAAAAAACGCCTTCCCAAACCCAAAGAAGCCCGCCAACAACTGTCGGCAGGCTTCTTCGTATTCGCAGGATTTACCAACGATAATGGGCGAAGGCTTTGTTAGCTTCGGCCATGCGGTGGGTATCTTCCTTCTTCTTGACGGCGGGGCCGGCTCCGCGAGCGGCGTCCATCAGTTCGGAGGCGAGTTTGTCAACCATCGTTTTGTCGTTGCGCTTGCGAGCGTTGTCAATCGTCCAGCGAATCGCCAGAGCGTTCTTGCGGTCGGGACGGACTTCGGTCGGCACCTGATAGGTGGCACCACCGACGCGGCGCGAGCGAACTTCGACGGCGGGCGTGACGTTGCGCATGGCGGTCGCGAAGATTTCGAGCGGGTTCTTGCCGCTTTTTTCTTCGATGCGCTGGAGCGCGCCGTAGAAGATGCCTTCGGCGACAGACTTTTTGCCGTCGAGCATCAATTTGTTGATGAAGCGTTGGACGAGTTGCGAATTATAGATCGGATCGCCGGGCAACTCTTTCTTTTTCTGGGGGCCTTTACGTGACATGATTTTTTCAGGGGACGGGTATCAGGAATCAGTTGTCAAAAAAACTGACACCTGATCCCTGACACCTGCTAACTTATTTCGCGGCTGGTTTGGGTTTTTTGGCGCCGTATTTCGAGCGCGAGCGTTTGCGGTTGGCGACACCGGCACAGTCGAGCGCGCCGCGCACGACTTTGTATTTGATGCCGGGCATATCTTTGACGCGACCGCCGCGCACCAGAACAACCGAGTGTTCCTGCAAGTTATGTTTCTCGCCCGGGATGTAGGCGGTGATCTCTTTTTTGTTCGACAGGCGAATACGCGCTTTGGCGCGCAAGGCCGAGTTGGGCTTTTTGGGCTTGTCGGTTTTGACCTGCAAACAAACGCCGCGCATCAGGGGCGCGTTGACGTTTTCGGTGGGCTGACCTTTGACGCCGTTGTAGGCTTCTTTGAAGGCCGCCGTGGTGGATTTTTTGGGGGCCGGTTTGCGGCCTTTACGAATCAATTGGGAAATTGTTGGCATACGACGTTCAGTGTTCTCCGAGTCTCTTCTAAATTCTTCGTTCTTACTCTCAATTTCGGGGCCGCAGCCACTTAATCTGGCGCACAAAAAAGCCCTTTGCCGTGTCCTGGAAAGGGGCATCGGAGGGAAAAGACCTCTCAAATTATACCAACTCTCGCCAGCGTGCGCAACTTTCAACGCAAGATTTTCGCGCCGTAACGGTCGAAAACCGCGTCCGCCGACAAAATCGGCATCGTTTCCACGTTCGATTGCGCCAATAGTAAACGGTCAAACGGGTCGCGATGGTGCATCGGCAAAGCGCTCAGAGCGTAGATGTGGCGCAGTTCGATGGGCAGAATTTGAAGATTGTTCTCCCGTCTTTCAAGAGCGACGATTTCCGAAAGCGGGCGATCTAATTCGATCTTTTTGATGTCCAGTTTAATTTGCATTTCCCAAATACTGGCCATGCTCAAGAAAATTTCATTGTTCGCATCTGTCAACAGCGCGTTGGCCGAACGAGAAAGCCGGTCCGATTTCTCAAAAAGCCAGATGAAAATGTGGGTGTCAATAAGAAATCTCATGCTTCTCCCAGCCAAAAAGAATCTGGTAGCTCAGCATCGAAGTCATCCGCGATATAAGTGACTGCTCCGGCGCTCAAGCCCAAAGTGCGTTCTTTGCGCGGTTTTTTCATTTTTTCTTCTACCGGCTTTACTTCCGCAATTTTGCGTCCGTTTTGCGTCAGAACAATGGCCTCATCTTCGCCAATCGCGTTCAGAACTTCAGCCAGTTGAGGCCATGCTGCGACATCCAATGTTTTAGTCATAGCTTTATCTTACCGCAAAATCAAAATGTGAGTGTCAATAAGAAATCTCATTCTTCTCCCCTCCAAAACGATTCCGGCAACTCGGCATCGAAATCGTCCGCCATGTAATATCCCTCGCCAGCGCCAAGTCCAAAAACTCTTTCTTTGGGCTTGTCTCCACCGGCTTCACCTCGGCGATTACGCGCCCGTCGCGCGTCAAGATCACTTTGTCGCCCTGCTCAATTGAGCGGAGGATTTCGGCGAGTTGCGGTTGCGAGGCGACATCTAAAATTTTGGTCATGGCTTAATCTTACCGCTCCAATAGAACCCGCACCGGACACGCAGCTCTGAAAGTCCGTAGAGACGGCGATTTATCGCGTCTAAAACGTCGAGCCTTCCTGAAGGTTACGGCAACTTTCACTATTTTAGACGCGATAAATCGTCGCCTCTACGATGGACGCAACACGCTTTCCCAAACACAAAAAAGCGGGCGCCGATTGCTCGGCGCCCGCTTTTCAACCTTCTACTTTCTACGCGCCAGCGTTTTTCAACGCTTCGGCGATGGTGCCTTCGGCGGGCGCATCCTCAACGACGACTTCGTCCTGAGCGGACTCGTCAACGTTGATCGGATTTTCGACGGCGCCGTCAACTGTGACTTCATCGTCCATCGAAGCCATTACGTTGTCATCCAACTCGGCCTCAATTTCCTCGAAGTCGGCGTCGTCAGCCTCTTCCTCGGCGCGCTCGCGGGCTTCGTCGCGGTCGCGGTTGCGACCACGATCACGCACGGCGCGCAGTTCCTTGCCGAACAAATCTCCGAGAGAAAGCGGGCCATCTTCGCCCGCGCGCTGGTTGACTTCGCGCACCGCAGTGCGCGTCTCGCGACGCTCTTTCTCGGCGACCGCCGCGCGCAAACTCATGGTGATGCGACGCTGGTTGGTCTGGATGCTCTTGATGCGACCCTCGACTTCCTGGCCGATGGAAACCGCGTCTTCCGGCTTGTTGATGCGGTCTTCCGACAGCTCGGAAATCGGGATAATCGCTTCGATGCCCGGTTCCAATTCGACGAACGCGACCGTCGGCGCCAAACGCAAAATCTTGATTGGCACGACCTGCCCGACGCTGTAATTCTTGGCGGCTTTCTTCCACGGATCGGGCAGAAGCTGCTTCAAACCCAAAGCCACGCGGCGACGCTCTTCGTCAATATCGAGAATCAAAACCTGCAACTTCTGGCCTTTCTTGACCACGCTGGAGGGATGATCCACGCGGCTCCACGCCATTTCGCGGACGTGCAGCAGACCGTCGAGGCCGCCGATGTCAACGAAAGCTCCGAACTCGGTGATGCGACGCACCACGCCCTCGACGATCTTGTCTTTCTCGATGCTCTCCCACGCTTCGGACTCACGTTTGTCGCGCTCTTCGGCATAGGCCAAACGGTGCGAGGCGATGACTTTATCGCGGCCTTTGCGGAAGTCCACTTCGATGACTTTGACGCCCATTGTCTGGCCGACCAAACGCTCCAATTGACCGCGCACGCGCTGGTCAACGTGCGAGGCGGGCACGAACGCCGCAACGCCCAGGTCAACGATAAGTCCGCCTTTGACGGCTTCCTTGACGATGCCCTGAAGCACGACGCCCGAATCGCGGGCGGCGGCGATGTCGCGGCGCGTTTTCTCGAAGTCGGCGCGACGCTTGGACAGAATCGGATGACCCTCTTCGTCTTCGGGACGCACGACCAAACATTCGACCTCGGCGCCGACTTCGACTTCGTCTTCGCCAATTTCGGAGCGCGGAATGATGCCCTCGCTCTTGGAGCCGATGTCCACCAAAATGCTGCCGTTCTCTTCGAGGCGCACGACGATGCCGGTCACCAATTCGTTGCGCTCCAAAGATTGGGCGCCGCTCATGTATTCGGCGAATTCGTCCGTTTCCATGACCTGCTCCATCGAAGGCTGCTTGCCTGCGGGTTTGGTCTCGGCGGGCGCGGGCATCGGCGGCATCGGAGCGTCGGCGGCGGGAACCGCCGGAACGTCGGGCGCATTAGCGGGGACGGCGGCGGGAGCTTCGGCGGTGGGAGCGTCAGTTTGGGTCGCGGAGGAAGTTTCGGGCGCCGAGGTCGAAACCTGAGTTTCGATCTGTTCGGGGGCGCCATCGGTCGAAGGAGTGGCGCCGGTCGATCCGGTGGAACCGGAGGAAGTCGGGGCCGTTTCCTGCTCGACGGGAGGGGTCTGGGAAGTCTGGATGTCGGGGGTCACGGGCGTGTGGTTAGTGTGGGTATCGGCCACTGGAAAATCTTGGGAGGCGCACAACTGTCGGGCAGGGCCGGACAAAAACGCGTCAATGTTTGCTTCTCTCGGAGATGTATAGATTTAACCCCGAACGGTCGCAAAAACAAGTTCATGCGGCAGCGCAGGGAAATGACGAGGGAAAACCTATCCCATTTTAACAAGATAGAGACGAAGACGCAAGTCGAAAAAACCCTGCTGGCGAGCAAGGGTTTTAGAGAAGCGGCATAAATTGGACGTTGCCCGGCGGGGCTTGCGCCCTCTTCCAATCAAGGTGCGCAGAGAAAACCCAAGATTGGAAGAGGGCGCAAGCCCCGCCAAAGCGCCGATGTAATCTCGTCTAATTCCCCTTCGCCTGCGCATAAATGCTTTTCACTAATTTTCCCTCGTCGCTCTCATACCAGCCGTTAAACACCAGGATATCGCCCGCCCGCACCGCGCGCACCAATTCGGCGCGGCGTTTGGTCAACTGCGGCACTTCGCCCTTTATCACGCTAAAGGCGCGCGGATAAGCCGTTCGCACCTCGGCGGGCGTAATCGCGCTTTCAAAGCGCAGATCGTTATAAGGCGCGGTGTAGGCCTGATACTTAAAATTCTGATGCTCCGGCATCAACAAAACATCGGGAAATGCCGCCGCCACGCGCCGGAAAATTTCGGCGTCCGACGGGTCGAACGGCCCGCCGTTGGAGTCCACATAAAACAGCGTCGCGCCCCAACGCTTTTTGGCATAACCGATTTTATCGATCAATAGCGCCGCCTCGTTCGCCACATATTTTTGGTCGGGCTTGCCGTCGGCGCCAAAGGTCAACTGTTGCGGCCTTACGCACACGCCGACTTTCAAACCGGCGTCCCGAAACACGCGAAAATACTCGTCTGCGATGGGCTCCATTTCGGGCGCCAACCTGTTCAGCAAACGCGGATCGCCGATATAACTCGTCGCGTGCGGATACTGCTGGCCCTCGATGTCCCAGGTTATCATGCCCTGCGCGCCGACGTTGCGCAACTGCTTCACGCTTTCGCGCGCATAGTCCAAAACGCGCTGCCGAAACTGCGCGCGTCCGGCGGCGGAGATAACGTCCACATCTTTGGCGTTGTTAAACCAACCTCGCGGATTGGCAGGAGAATGGTTATCCGCCGACGACAGAAACAGCGAAGCAATCGGACGACGGTCGGCCCAATTCAACGTCATCGGATGGGCCTTCGCGAAATCGCGCAACACATCGGCGCCCGCGTTATCGGCGTTGGCGGGCGAAAAGCGTAGCGAAATCTGATATTCGTCGCGCGCGCCCGGCGCGATAGGCCGCGTAAATTTCGGCCAGTTGCCCGGCTGATACCATAACGGTGCCGAACCGATGTAAACGTTATAACGGAAAGTTTTCGCGGTATCGCCCGCGTTGAGAAACCCGACTGCCAACGGTTTCGTCACTTCGCGATTGACGACGGTTAAGCGCCCCTGAGCGAAATCGGCGCTTTGCACCGTCGGCCCATCTACATTGAAATTAACGTGCGGCGTATGCGCATCGAAGCCGTCGGGGAAACCGCGAAACTGCACCCCAATCGGAAACAAATTCAAGCCTGCCAGCGTAACTCGCCCGCTATTCACGACGGTGATATTCAAGTTCAAACGGGCGCCCGACGTTTCGTATTGGCACATCACGCGGCCCCAATCGTAGCTGAACGTCAGCGTTTTGCTGGCGGCATCCCAACTGCGACGCGCTTCGCCCGAATTTTCTTTCGTCACCGTTCCGTTGGCGCCCAAAAAATGCACATCGCCCACAGAAAATGCCGCGCCGCCGTTGGCGTTGACATCCGTTAAAGTCGCGCCGTTGTAGCTCAGTCGAACGAGGCCACGCCCGTCGAAGGCGGTTTGCAGCGCGCCCGCATTATTGGCGACGCGCGATAAATCAATCGGCGGCGTCTGCGCTTTGGTCGAGGTGCAACCAAAGGCGAGCAGGGGCAGAGCGCAGAGTAGGGCGGTGGAAATGCGATTCATGGCGGCCAACAGACGCTGGAACCCTGCGGACGTTCAGCAATGATGACGGTGTAGGGTTCGTCTTCGATTATTGTGGGTGCCGATTGATTTTGTGTGGCGAATTTTGCAGAGCAAATTATTATCCGAGGCGTTGCAATGTGACGCCGCTACGCGCGGTTTAACCGCGTCGCCAATACACGGTTTCGGCGTCGCGTGAGTTCGTAGGGAATATCATCTATGGCAACTGCGGTTGGAACGGTGTGGCCGACCTCAAAAACTCCCGGCATCGGCAAGCCAGCTTTCACTCGCTCGTAAGCGTATTTCGTGATGGTCGCGACATCGTGCGAAAGCAGAATCCGGTTTTCTGTCGCGGCCCACTCCAAAACCTCTGGGTCTTCAATGCCCGTTAAACCTATGTCCTGAATACGCACCAGATCAACCTCCGAATTACGCCTCAAGACGCCGCGCATAATGTCGTTGTTGAAGTTCTCATCCGCCAGAAAACGCACCATGATTAACCTTTAATTTCCTGCGCGGCGCGCCAATAATCGGCTGCGAATCCCTGTGGACTTAAAGCGCGTTTCGTTTTGCTCTCGAACTTCTGCTGCCTGCTGTTGACGTTGCTGCAAGTAATCTTCGACTTCCGCCTGATTTTGCAAAGTGAAGCTGATAACCGAGTAAACGTCGGCCAACTTGAGCGAAGGATAACGTAAGGCGATTTCCTCTGCCGTTGCGCCATCATCAAAGGCGGCGACGAGTGTGTCCAGGGTAACGCGAGTGCCACCAATACGAAAGACGCCATCGGCGCTTTTCTCGATGGGGACTTCTAAAGTTGCGACGGGCATGGGTTGATTCTCCTTGATTTTATTTTACTTTAGCGTCTTACGCTTTCTTCCGTTGCTTGTTGGAAGGTTTCAACAACTACTGTTTGCTCTCCGGCTTAGGTTCAAACATGAACATTCCCTTCTCTTTATCTGGAGTGAGCAAGGCTCCCATGCCGCCCAGGTAAAGAGCAAAAGAATAGGTTTCCTCTTCGACGACGAAATTGCCAAAATACCGGGGGGCATAGTGCCATCCTTGAATTTTTGGATCATTCGCATCAAGCGGCTTTGCCGTATCCATCAGCTTCCTAAAACTTTGCTCGTCCAATTTGCTACTATGCTCCGCGTTCTATTGAGCGCCTAGTGCTCTACCCGTGTAGGATGATAGGGTAAAGCCGCTTCAATTTGCAGCGTGCGTCTTGAACGCCAAACCTCCAATTGATTTTTACCTGGGTCGCGTTACGCTGCACTTGCCAAGCCTGAACTT